>Ga0256407_10003717_pt1 | contig 26657 bp, 12 predicted proteins | sample RumenRJG_04DNA_FD_193489 | JGI IMG/M metagenome (GOLD analysis project Ga0256407, IMG submission 193489) | Bovine rumen microbial communities from Lethbridge, Alberta, Canada - RJG_04 | ecosystem: Host-associated > Mammals > Digestive system > Stomach > Rumen | place: Canada: Alberta... | reverse complement strand
GGGGGAGTGGGGATTGTGGATTGGGGATTTGGCCCAATCCCCAATCCCCAATCCCCAATCCCCAATCCCCAATCCCCAATCCCCATATAAAATTATTAAATTATTATTCTTTCATTTAATAATATATATAAGTATTATTTCTATAGAAAATATTTAATAAAATTTATTCTTATTACAATTTTTATTAAATGAAAAGATAATTATATTTTGATTAATTAGATTAATAAAGAAAAATTAATTTTTGATAGTTAAATATTTTTTATTAATTTAAAATCATTTACATATATAATTTAGGAAATAAAAAATATGGTGGTTATGAAAATTAAAATTCAATTCTATTTTTAAATATTTTCAAACATTTAATTTTTATTATGATTTGGAAAATTATGACTTTTTTTAATTTATTCTTTTCATATAAATATTAATTTATTATTATTTTATTAATATCTCATTCAAAAAAATTTAAATTATTTCTAATCTTATATTCATTAATTTAATTAAAATTAAAAATTTAAAAGTTTAATTAAAAATATTATTAAAAAATTTGAAATTACTAGAATTTATATAAAATTATTTTAATTAATGTAGAAAAATATTTAAAACATCTATTCTTTATATTTATAAAAATCTAAAATTAACTTTAAAAAAATATCAATTTTTAAACAAAAGAATCATATACTTTTCAAACAATAATAAAATAAATTGATAAAAAAAATTTATTTCTTATTTAACCAATGATCTTCAGAAATTTGTTTAGCAGTATATCTTTTTTTAGGATCTTTTTCTAAAATATGTCCAAGTAACTTTTTCATATCATCTGAAATTTTAATACCATTTTTATTATAATTAACTTTACATTCATTAATTAATTTAAACAATCCAATGATATTATTATTTTCAGTCATAAAAGGTAAACATTTAAAAATACAAGTATAAATAGTAACTCCAAAAGCCCAAACATCAACTGCTTTATAAGAGAATTTTTTATGTTCTTTCCCATCACAAAATTCAGGAGGAAAAAAATATAAATTTCCTTCAGTTTTACTAAAAACATCATCTTTAGCACTTTTTAATTTAATTGCAGTACCAAAATCTGCTATTTTACAATTACCTAATTTATCTATTACAATATTATCTGATTTTATATCTCTATGTATTATATTATTTTCATGAAGGAATTTTAATCCTTTTGATATATCTAATATAAATTTTTTTATTAATTTTTCATCATATTTTGTATTATCATAATGAGAATTTAAAGAAAAAATTCCAGTTTTTTCATCTAAAGAAACTAATTGACCAAAGTCTCCTAATTCCATTATTAAATAAGTTTTATCATTTTCTTCATCATTTAATATTTGATATAATTTTAAAACGTTATTATTATTCATATTTGGGAATGATTTATATATTTCTATTTCATTTAATGCATCATCTATCATATAATTTATTTTCATTGTCCCTTCTTTTGTTTTACTATATGATTTTTTTTTCTTTCTTAAAAGTCTTTTATTTAAAATTTTAACTGCATATTCTTTTTTTGTATTTAAATTTATACATTTTTTTACTTTGGAATAGGCACCTTTTCCTATTGTATCTAAAAAATAAAATTCGTTTACAACTTTATGATTTGTATTTTCATCATATCCTACTTTTACATTTGATGTTTCTATTATAGAATTTGAATTCATTTAATTATATAAAATAATTATTATTTAAATTCAAAATAAATAATTTTAATATAAAAAAATATATTTAATATTTTATTTATCTTTTTTTTCATATTGATATAAAGTAGTCAAATTTAATATAATTTTTTTTGATAATTTCAATTCTTTTCTACTTAATCTAATATATTCATCATAAAATTCATTTTGGAAAAATTGAGATTTTAAAATATTATTAATTAAAAAATGCAAAATTTCATCATATTTTAATTTAATTAATTCATTTTCAAAATTTTTAATAATAGATAATCCTGTAATTATTAAAGCCTTCCAACCTTTTAAAAAGAAATCATCCCATATTTTTAAAATAACTTTAGGTGCATTATTTTTATCAATAAAATTAACAGTATTAGAAAATAAAGTTAAAAACCATGGTGGGCAAAAATAATCAACAATAACATTACTTGATTTAAAAACTTGATAAACTTCAGGTACATAAATATTAATTAATTTATCAAAAATAAAAAAAAATGTTTTTAATCTTTGTAAATCTTCCATAAAAATACTTGAAAATTCAGTTTGTTCTACAATTGAAGTCATTAAATAAAAAGATTCTTCTTCATTTTCTAATAAATGAAAAATAAAAGATGCTATAAAATTCATTCCTTGACAATAATTTAATTTTGGTTTTATAAAAGCAATTCCTTTTAAAATATTTGATAATAATTCTTTATTTTCTTCTATATTATTTTTAAAAGATGTTCTTCTTACATCTAATTTTATTATTTCTAATACATTATTTGGAATTAAACTTTTTGTTTTGTCGTTTTTTATTTTTTCTATTAATTCTTTGTAATTATATTTCTTTTTTGTTTCAGATACTTTTAAAAGACAATACCATATTTTTATTTTTTCTTTTAAAGATAATTTTTTTCTATCTAGAAAATCTTTAAATATTTTTTTTCTGGCATTTTTATAATAATATTTTGATAAAAGGAAAATATTAATTTGATTATTTAAAGGAAGAAATTTTGCAGTTTCAATTACAATTAATAATTTTTGTTCTTCTTTTATTTCACTTATTTTCTCTTTTATTGGATATTTTGATAAAATTAAATCAATTCTTTTTTCTTTTATATCTTTAATTTTAACTTTAATTGAAGGATTATTTTTTTGTTGAGGTAATCTTTTTTTAATTGAATGAGACCAAGCTTCAATTGAAGAAGCATAATAACTTATTTTTTCATTAGATATTTTAAATTTAGTAGCAATTTCAATTATCATATTTATTGAATTTTCATTTTTTAAATTAAAATTACTAATATGAACAATAAATTCTTTTAAAATATTATGAATTTCATTTTGAGCAAATTGATCTAAATATGTTTTCTTAAATTCAGGTAATTTTTTATATCCTATTATTTTTTTACTAATACCAATTTGTTCAAGAAGATATTTTTGATTATTATTTTTATTTTCTTCTAAATTTAATACATCATAAATTGAATTTTTTAAACTAAAAATACCTTTCATTATTTTTTGAGCTGAACTTTCTTCTTCTTGTCTCATTATATCTATTTTCATTAAATGTTCAACATGTTCTTCTAATTTTTTTATTAATTTAAATTCAATTAATTCAGCCCAAAATGTTTTTGTTAAATAAAATTTATTTTGACTTAAAATTGCACATAAATAAAACTTTTCTTTTTTTTCTGGGATATAACAATATGTTTTTTGAGATAAATAAATAATAGCAAAATTAACTGTATAAACATCTTGATTTTTTCTATCAAAATTTAAACTTATTGTATTTAAAATATTTGATAAATGTAATAAATTATTCATATTTGATAAAATGAAAAATGGACTTTTTTTAATAGAAATAAAATAATCAATAAATTCTTTGGCAAAATTATTATCTTCATAAATATTATTCATTATTTGACTTATATAAGTAACTTCAACTTCTTTTTCAGAACAAATTTGTTTTATAAAAGTAGAAAGAAAATTAATTTCTGTATTTGCTTCTAAATTATTATCTAATCTACTATTAATTATTTGAAATTCATTTTCATTATGTATTTTATTTTTGTTTAATGAAATATAAGGTTTAAATTCTTCTTTAATAAATCTTTCACCATAAATTGAAAATTTAAAATTTTTTTTTATTCTTTCAATTTCATTATTAATATTAATTTTACTATTTAAACTTTTTATATTTTCAATTAATTCATTTTGTAATTTTTGAAAATCATTTATATACATTGATGATTTATTCATACAATCTTTAATAAAAGACATTCTACTTTCTTCATTTGATAATAATTTTTGATGAAGAACTCTATATTGTTGATTATACATATTATATAATTGATTAGTTTGATTAACTTCATATTGATAAACTTGAGCTGCATTATCTCTTTGAGATTTAATTTTAATAAAATCATCATTATTTATATTTTCTTCATTTAACATTTCATCAATTAATTTACTTAATTCATAATATTTTTCCTTTGTTCTATCTAATTTTTGTTTGTTTGAAAAAATACTTACTGATATATTATGATATTCATCTAATATTTCTGTATAAACACTACTCATATTTTGATAAAATATATCAAGTGGTTTTATTACTATTTCATTAAAATTTGATAAAATTTCTTTTACTTTTTCTACTGTAGATATGTATGTATTATATAATAAATTTATTACTAATAAATCTGGATTATTTTCAAATGTATTATTTTTTTCTAATGCTTTTGATGTAAACTCTTTTGTTTCTTTTAAGAATTTTATACCTGATACATATATTGATTTATAATGACTATTTAATGTAAATAACTAAATCAAGTTTTTATAATTTGAATATTATATATTATATTATTTTACATTTTCTAAATTTAATTTTGAGAATTCAGAAAGTTTTTGAGATTCTACTAATATATTTAAATAATCTTCCATATTATTATTTATTAAAAAAAATAAATTTTTATTTTAATTGAATCTTATAATACATAATAATATATTAATAATATAATTAAATAATAATAAATAAAAAAATAAATAATATACAACATTTTATATACATTTATTTTTTTATAAATTTTTCAAATTTTTTTTTGCATTGTACATTTTTTGAAGTAACTCAGAAATAATTTCATTGGGACAATTATCGAAATATTTAAATAAATCAATAAATAAATCCCAATATAATACTTCTTCTTTGAAGAATTTTTCATTATTTATATTCAATTCATTATTCTTTCTTAAATCATCCATATTTAATTTCACATTTTCATAAATTATTTTTATTTCTTCTTTTGATATTTCACTTTTATTTTCTTTATAAATATAATTAATTTCAAAAATAATTTTTTGAATTCCAACTTTATAAATTATTTTATTATAAAACCTTTTACTTAATTCCTCACATTTATTAAACATTTCAATAATATCATTTTTATTTTCTTTAATATAATCTTCATTTTGTTTCATTAATATCAATAAAAACTTATAATTTAATTCAAATAAAATATAGCAATTTTGAAGAGGAAATAACCAATTAATTATAAATAAACTTTTTTCGAAAAACATTTTTGAATAATCAATTCCATTTAATTCATTATATATTTGAGCAAGATCCATATAAACAATACTATTATTAAATATTGTATCTGTAAATTGTTGAATATAATCATCACATAATTTGAGTGCATCTTCAAATTTTTTATTAATAATATAATTATATATTGAATTAATTAAATTTAATCTTCTTTTATCTTTCAAATTATCATATTGTTTAAAAATTTCCATTGTTGAATTTTCATCAATTTTATCGTAATCTTTAATTCCTATTTTTGATTTTATACTTTTAATATTTGTTGTAGTTATATAATTATTATTTTGATTATTATCAAAAATAGAATCATTCATATTTAATTCTGTATCTTTTCCTTTAATATGCCATAAATTAATATAATAAGGTGAAATATATTTTATTATTTCAGATTTAAATGGGTAAATTGGTGTAAAATCAATTTGTAAATTATCCATAAAATAAATCCTATTATGATATTCCATTGAAACAAAAAGAGTATGTTCACTTATTTTATTTTTCATATAATCATTTAATTGATTTGAATCTAAATCAACATTAAAATAACTTTTTAAATAATTTGGAAGAATATATTGATATAATATTTTTTTATAATAATTTTTTTTATTTTGACTTAAAAAAGTATTAAAAATATCACAAATACAATATTCAATTGAATGGGGATTATTTGATGATACTATAAAATCTTTATTTAATTCTTTTTCTCTTATAACAATTTCCATACTTTTTATAATTGATTGTTTCAAAAATTTTTTACTTAAAATTGCAATCATTTCACATAAATAAAATGATTTAACATCAATATTTTTTGATAAATTAAAAAATTTTCCTAATTCTTTTGATTTTAAATCAAAACTTTTTAAAATAGATTTTAAAATTGATGAATCATAAATATAAATTTGATGAATATCAATTAAATTAATTAAATGAAGTAAATTATTTTTATCACTATGATTTGAATTACCTAAAGTTAATACTTCATCATCTACAGAAAGACTTTTTGAAGTATTATTTGATTCACCAAAAGTTGAAGAATTAATATCAATTACTTTATTTGAAATTTCTATTTCATTTGTTTTCTTATTATCATTTTTTTTTATTGATTGTGGAAAAATAACAAAACTTGAATTTGTTGATTTTGTGTAATCATCTTCAATAAAATTTGAATTATTTTCATTTATTAAAGTAACATCTAAAATTTTATCTATTTTATTTTTATGATTTTGAATATTATATTCAATAATATTTTCAGATAATTGAAAATTATCATTTTCTTTTTTTAATTCATTTTTACTTTCATTTTTTATTTTTGAAAGATATATTTTTTTCTTTTCTTTTACTTTTTTGCTACTAGATACCATTTTTGAAAGTAAACTTATTAATGTAGTATTTTGTTCAGATTCATTTAAAATTAAATTATTGTTATTCAAATTTTGATTATTATCATTTTCCTCTTCATAATTTAAATCTGATAAATCATCTTCAAAAACTTGTTTATTTCCTTTTATATTATTTATATAATTTTTATTTTTTTCATTTGAGTAACAATTTATATTTGAAATATTAATTTCTTTATTATAATAATTTTTTTTCTCTTCTAAAATTTCTAAATTTTCCTCTTGACTAATAATTAAATCTGGACTTAAAACTCTTTTATATCTGTAACTTCCTGGTTTTGTTTTAATAATATTTCCTTTTTTATCTCTTTTTTGAAGTTCAAAACAACTTTGAGTTCTAGTTTTTTTCATTTTATTATTATTATTTCTTCCTAATATATTTGTTTTCTTTACATTTTCTTCAGTTTCAAAATTGTTTATTTTACCTCTTGGTATTATTAAATTGTTTTCATTATTTTCTTTTGCAAAAGTAAAAAGTGATTTATTTTTTTTTAAATTTATAATTGGGATTTTTTCTTTATTTTTTTTCACTAAACTAATAACATTTAAATTTGAATTTAAATTACATTTTAAAATATTTTCAAGGACATTTTTAGCTTTTTCAAATAAGGAAATTGTTTTTAAAGAAATGAAAATATTATAAGTATCATCTTCTATATTACTTTTACTTAATGTTTTACTATTCATTCTAAATGAAATTACATATAATTTATTTGTTGAACCTTTTCTAAAATTTTGATGAAAACTAATAGTAATTTTATTATCTAAAATAAAAAATTCTTTATATTGATTATTTTGGTTATTTGGTTTTTTTTCATATAAATATAAATAATTTTTATCTATTACCATATATAATTTATACCACATATTAAGTTTTGAATTATATTTTTCAATAAAAGAAGAAAATGTTTGATTTGATGTATTTGATTGAATAAAAGAATTTTTTGATGAATTTATTGAAGAATTAAATCTATTATGAATTTGAATTGGTTGAAAATATGAACAACTTGATGATGCAATTGATTTCATTTTTTTTATTTTTTAATTGTTTTTAAGTATTTTATATAGGAAATTATTTGGAATATTTTTTAATTTATTATTTTAATTTTTAATATTATAATTTAAAAAAAATAATTAAATTATAAAAAAATATTTGAAATAAATAATATGAATATACCAATAAATTTATTCAATTCTGATAATTTTCAAAAATTATTATTTAATTGTAATGAAAATAAGAATTCTAACAATTCATTATTTGAAAAAAATTTACAATTCCATCAAAATATAGCAAAAAAATTACAAAAATTTACAACAAATAATAAAAATTTCCAAACAACAATATTTAATTGGATGTCATCATTATCAAAATTAGAATTAATAAAAATATTTTGTATAGATTCAAAATGGTTAATAGATATAATACATCAATTATTATATATAAGTTCAATAAATTTAAAATATCCAAAATTTAAATTTAGACAACCTTTAGGAAATTGTAAAGATAGTTTTCGATTGGGAATGAGTACTAATTCAATGTGTTTAAATTCATTTTTTAATTTACAAGGTAAATTTAAAGTTAAAGAAACTGGTTTTGTTTCTAAATTTTCAAATTATTTTGAAGATATTGATAGAGATATTAATTCAAATTTAGATGAAATTTTACTTGTTAATCAAGAACAAGAATTTTTAAAAAATATTAAATATTTATCTGTTGAAATATTTAGTGATAATAATAATTATAATAATATTATTACTTTGTCATATTCACTTATTTCTAATTTTGATAAATTAAAACATTTTTTATTATTATTTTCAAATAATGAATTTGCTAAACATTATATTGAAATTATTCCATCAAGTCCAATTAATGGAATTGGAAATAAAACTTTTTATAATTTTTCATTACCAAAATGGTTAAAAGAAAATTTTACATTAGCAGAATTATTAACAAGCTATTTCGAACAAATAGTAATTTTAAATTATGAATATTATACTTTATATAATAAGGAATTTCTTCCTTATCCTTATATAGAAAAATTAAATGAAGTTATTGATAATTATGATAGATATTGTTTATTTATTCAAAGTTATAACGAAAATAAAATGAAATTTTTTAATTTATTAAATGCAAGAAATATTTATGATGAAATTAAACTTGATGAAAATATAAATAATTTAATTCAAAAAAGAAAAGAAAATAATAGATGGATTTATAGTTATTTTGATAATTCATTTAATCATTTAAGAAATAAAGTTACAAAATCTATTATTTATCAAATTAATGATTCAATGGAAATATTAAAAATAAGTTTATTTAAAGATGATGTTTATATATTTTTAGAAAAATTATTTTTTATTGATGATAAAATTGCATTTACAGTAGAAGATTTTGTTTATAAAAAAATAATTCAACAAATAAGTTCATTATATAGTGAAAAAATTGCTAATGATTTAATGAATGATGACATATTTGAAGAAGAAAAAACTAGTAAAAAAAAGAAAAAAAAACATAAAAAGAAAAAAAAAGAAGAAAATATTATAAATGATAAATTAAAAGATAAAGAAAAAGATAATAATATTAATAATAATAATATAGAAACAATAATAATAACAAATCCAAATCCAAAACCAAAAAAAGAAAAAAAGAAAAAAGATTTTTTTTTATATCCAACAAATCAAAAAAAAACTAAAAAAGAAAAAGAAGAAAATGAAGAAATAAAAGAACAAAATGAAAGTGACACACAACAAAGTGTAGCATCAAATTCAACTCAAAATACAATTAATATAAGTTCACAACAAAATTATTTAAAAGAAAATTCAATAATTTCATCATCAAATTCAGATTCTGATAATTATCCAATATTTCAAAATGAAAATAATTCAAATAAAAACATAAATAAAAATTTTATTTTTTATAATTCCCAAATAAAAAGATTTTCAACTTCATATTCATTTCATTCTTCAAGAAAGAATAAATTTTCAAATAAAAATAATAATCCACTTTCTTTTATAGTAGGAGGATTAAATCAATTTACAAATGAAATAAAGAAAAATACTTTAATAGTAAATAAAAATAAAGAAATATTATTGAGATATAGAAAATTATATATTGATAAGATTGAATCTTTAATATTAAATTCTTTAAATCAAATGAAAATTCAATTTGATATTATAAAATATGGTTCATATGTTTCTGGTTTATCAATTGAAAGTTCAGATATTGATTTTATGATAAAAATTTATGAAAGTAATATTTTAAGAAATGTAATGTTTTATTTAGTTGAAATTTTTGAAAGTGAAAAAAATAAAGATATTATTGAAGTTATTAACCCAATTTATACTGCAAGTGTCCCTGTAATTAAATTAGGATGTAATATTTGGAAAATTATAAAGGATGAAGAAATAAAAAATTATTTTAAAAATTATCGTTATGATAAAAGAGAAATTAAAAGATTAAAATTTGATATTTCATTTTTTGAAATTATTTTATGTAATAAATCAATTAAATTACCTTCTGAAAATATATTAAATTATATTAATGAAAATATTCAAAAATTTCCTTTTTTAATTGATATTATTTATATTCTTAAAAGATATATGTTAAAAGAAGGATTAAATGAAAGTTATAAAGGTGGAATTTCATCTTATTCAATTTTTTTATTAGTTTTAGCATATATAAAATCAAATAAAGGAAATATAAATATTTCATTAGGTTCTCTTTTAATTGAAATTTTTACATTTTATTCAAATTTTTGTTTTTATAATCACATAATTTATCCTGGAAGAGATGATTACATATATCAATTTAATAAAAATTATAATGAAAATATTTTAATTGATATAAGAGATCCTATTACAGAATTAAATGTTGCCCATAGTTCTTTTAGAGTATCAGATATACAATATTCATTTGGAAAAGCTGCCCATTATTTAGTTAATAATCTATCAATATTATTTAAAAATAAAAATAATGAAACAAATTTTACTGATATACTTTCTGGTTTACTTAATAAATAAAAATAATATAATTTAATTTAATTTTTAAAATATATATTAATTGATTTAATATGGAAAAAAATATTATAGATATAATAATATTAGTAGAAACTGTTTTATTAGTTTTTTTTTCAGTTTTAACCTTATTTATGTTTTTAGTAATAGGAAAAATACATAGAAGAGATCCATTTTTAAAACAAGGATTTTTTAATATTGTCTTTACAATTATCATTCTTGAAATTTTCTTAAGAATATTATTAATTATTTCACCTATATTAATATATTTGCTCAAAGATGCAAAAATAAATTTGATTATTTATTCATCATTTAATTTTTTTTATATCACAACAATTTTTTTTAATTTTATCACAGTTTTTTATTTATATACTCATTTAGATAAATCTGAAGATTTAATTTCAAAAGATATTAATGATAAAACTGCACATAGAGATTCAATTAGAGTAAATACCATTTCTTTTAATTTATTTTATATTATTAGTTTTCTTTTAGGTTTGATTCATACTGGTTTTTTTATTTTTTTTGAATTTTTGAAATCTCAATATATTCAAAATGATATTTTTTTTCCAATTAAACAAATTGAACAAAATAATTTTTTTTTTTTTTTTGAATTAATAATTTATATTCCAAATTTTATTTTTTTTATTATTTCATTCCTTTATTTAAAATTATCTTGGAATAAGGAAAAAATAACTGAAAATATTATTATAAGAAGCTATGCAATTTATTGTTTTCAATTATCAATTTTATCCCTTAATTATCCAATTATTATTTTGATTATGATATTTGCATTATTTAAAGAATATTTAAAAATAATAATTTTAATTTCAAATTCTCTTTTAATTTTTCAAATTTTTATTTCTGCATATTTTAGAATAAATTGTCTTTATATTGAATCAATTTTTGATAAAGAATCAACAAATTTATTTTCAAAAATTAAAAAAACATTTATTATATTATTTACTAATGAAAAAGTAGAAAGACTTAGTTCATTAGATTATAATAATTCATTTATAAGTTTCTCATTATCTTCAAAAAAAGATTTTATAATTGAAAATAATACAAAACAAAATGAAATAGAAGAATCATTCAGAAATTAAAAAACATATTAAATATAATGAAATTTGATTATTTTAATTATAAATTAATTATTATATATTTATTTTTTTTATTTTTTCCCATAAAATTTCATTTTCACTTATATTAACATTAATAAATTTTTTATAATAATCAATATTTTCTTTTCTAGGAAAAGCTCTAATAAATCCTCCTAAAGGTCTCATAAACTCACAAATACTATCTTCAACATTTTGAATAATAGAATTATTAAAATTATTGTATTCTTTTTCATATGATTTTAAAGTAATATGATTATAAGGAATAAATCCTAAAATATTAAAAATATCAGCAAATAATTTATATTTAATTCTCTTTTCTAAATTTCCAACTGTACTTAAACTTGGACTATAATTAACTTCTAATAACCAAGGTTTCATATTTTTATCTAATAAAATATCCATTCCAAATAATTCAAATAAATTCCCATTAATAATTGTATATTTTTTCTCTCTTTTAATTTCTTTTGAATACATTGTTAAAATTGATTTAATACATATATCTTGTATTTTAATAAATAATTCATTAAAATTTACTCCTTTTCGTATCATATGTTCTTTTAACATTGATAAACTCCATATATTAGAATTTTCATTATCATTAATATCATTTTCAATAAATTTCTTATTCTTTTTATTTATTGCAACATTTGTTAAATGTTTATATAAATTATCTAAATCATTTATATTTAAATCATATTTTTCAACTGCAATTCTTACAATTCCTTCTTTATAAACATATATTTTAAGTGGGTTTATCCCAGTTACTAAACAATAAATTCTTATATCATATTTTCTTCCTTTTATTAAATCTGGATTTGAAATATATTTTGATATTATTGTTTTATTATTTGGAATATCTGATGATTGTTTTAAAAAATGTATTCCTCTTCCTAAAGAAGAACTACTAGGTTTAATTAACCATAAATTATCCTTTGTTGGAGTATAATTTAAAAATTTATTTTTTATTTTTTTACTTTGATAAGGTAATATATAAGTTTCTGACATATAATTAAAATCTTCTGAAAAATTTTTTTTGAAATTTAGATAATTTCTATATAAAAAACTTTTAACAGTAATTTCTCCATCAGCAATTAAATGATTAAATTTTTGAAATTTATGAAAATTATATGATAAATTTTTATCGTTTGATTCAATATTATACCATAATAAATTTGGTTTTGAATATTTTGATAAAACATGAATTATATTTGAATTTTGCATATTATCTTTAATAACCCCTGGACATTTTTTTAATATACCAAAATCTTGATATTCACAAACAAAATAAGCTGGATTTGTTAATCTTATATTTATTGTTTTAATATCTTTATGTGTTTCATTCACTATTGGTAAATATTCAAAAAATATTGTTTTTTGAGGATTTTTACACTTTTTTGATGGAATTAACATTTTTAAATTTTGAAATTTTATTTTTTTAAATTCAGGGAATTTATTGTATATTTCTTCTCTTTCATAATTTTGATATGTATTATTACATATATTTATTTTTTTTTTATCTAATATTTTTCTTTTATATTCTTTTTGTATATTTTCTTCAGGAATACAAAAACTTTTTTTTAAATATTTCATATTAAGGAAACATCTTAAAACACCATTTTGAATATAATAATGAATATTATGATTATATTTTTCAATACATTTATTTTTAAATAATACACAATATTCATCATTTTGATATGAATATAAATTACAACTTTTATATTTAAATGAATACCAACCTAAATCTTGTAAAAGTGAAATAGTAAAATGAGTAATTGTACTATCAGAATCAAAATTTGATTTCATATAATCATTATATATTAAATCTTTTTCCCAATGAGGATAATAATTATTATTATCTCTTAATTCTAACTTAATTCCATAATAATTAAATGAATAATATAAACTTTCTAATGTTTGTCTTAATTTATTTCCATTTATATAATATTTATTATAAAATTTATGAATTGTTAAATCACCTTTTTCATTTTCTGTAATTTTTTTAAAAATTATTTTAGAAAAACCTAAAATATGAGTAATTTCATGCATTAATAATAAACTAAATGTATCTTCTGAATTTATATTATTAAAATTATATTTAGTGGAAATTGAAATATATCCTATTATAGGTCTTAATGACATAATTTCCAATGCACATATTCCACCTTTTATCAAATCAGTTTGATTTAAATTAAATAATGGATATATTAATAAATCTGTTTTAATTCCATTTTTGATAATATTATCATATTTTGAAATGTTAATTTGACATAATTTTGAAATATTTTTTTCTGTGTTTAAAATTTTATTATTTGAAATTTTGAATAATTGCTTAAAATAATCAGCATTTTTTAATAATGCATTTTTTACATTATTTAAATATTTATTTGATAAATTATTTTTTGATGTTTGATATTCAATATTTGTAAAATCAAAACTTATTTTTAATGAATGAAATTTTTTATATTTAATTTTGATTTTATAAGGTTCATTTTCATCAAAATCATTTTCACATAAAATAGAAATAAATAATATTAAAAGGAAACAAAAATAAAAAAAATAATTCATATTTAAATAAATTTATTATATAAAAATTATAATACTCAAAAATTAAAATAAAATTCATAAATAATGTTTAACTCCATTAACCATAGGAACTTTAATTTCTTTTTTAACAGTTTGTTCTTCTCTTGGTTTATTCATTTTACATTTTTCACAATAAGAATCATTTTCTTCATCATTTCTATATTTACAATAAGGACAATTCCAAGTATTATCTTCATTCATTTTAAATAAAATAATTTCTTTATTTTTATCATTTAATTCATCATCATCATCAATACTTGAAGGTATATTATTATAAAGTGAAGCATTAGTTTTATTTTTTTTAATTTGAGAATAATTTTTTGAACTTTCATCAACACTCATATTCATTAAAGTATTAATTAATAATTCTTTAGAAACAATATTATCAAAAGTTTTTGAAAGTGAATCAAATTTTTTTGAACTTGTTTCAGTATTTATTTTAACTGATCTAAATTCTTTTTTATTTACAATTTTTTCATATACTTTAATATTAATTTCTTTACATTTATTACATTGAAAAGTAGAATAATTATTTATATTTTCACATTTTTTACAAATCCATTCATTATTACTTAATTCAACTTTATTTAAATTTTCAATTTCTATTTTTTTTTCTTCTTCATCTTTTAATGTTTTAATAGTTGCAGTTTTTGATATTGAACTTGGATCTTTACTTCCTTTTTTTTTTATCTCATCTAATTTTTGTAAATTTCTAATTGATCTAATTAAATCAGCATCAGTACTTTTTTTCATTTCTATCATAGGTCTAATTTTACTAGTAAAAGTTCTATGTAAAGACATTGTATTTGTATTATTATCAACTTGATTAAAACTTAAATTTCCTTTTTCATTTTCATTATCAACTTTTTCACAATGAGAAATTAAATTAATATAATCTTTATCAGTAAGTCCTTGTTCATAAATTGAAGATTTAGATTCTGTAATTTTATAAAATAATAAAATAGGATGATAATGATTTTTAATAGAATGTATAATAACTTCTTTCCAACTTCTTAATCTAACAATATTTTTATCATCTAAAAAATACCAAGTCATTGAACCTTCTTCTTTCTCAGTTGATTGGAAAAAACAAACATAATGTCCTGCCCAATAACTTATAAATCCATATAAAAAATAATTTCTCATTAAATCTTTTGAATATATTGTAAAAATATCTGAATTTGAAACAGTTTTTGGTAACATAAAAAAAAATTTACATATATCTTGTAATTTTGGATTTGTTTCTTTCCATGATATATTTATATAAATATATGTTGATGGATCAATTACTATTATATTTTTTATACAATTTGGATTTTGACATTTTGATGGACAATCAATTCTTGTTTTTGAATTTATTTCTTTTGAAAATAAAAAAAATTTATTAAAAAATTGATCTAAAGTTTTCATTTGTTCAACTTTAAAAATAATTTTTTTCATTAATATTTCAAACATAAAATAATTATAATCAAATTTTAAAATATCACTTGTAGCTTTACAAGATTTACATTCATATTGTTGAACAATATTTAACCAAAAAAATTCATGAGCAGGACAAATTGGATTACATTCTTGTTCAATAGAATATTTTAAAGAATGAGCTTTCATATAATAAGAATGAATAGAATTTAAAAATAAAAATAATAAATCTGCTGGATCACCATTTTGTCCCATTTTAAATAAATTTTCTCCTTTATATAATAATTCAATTGATTTTCTTAATTCTTTTACATCACAATATTTTTCTTTTTCTGTTATTTTTTCTAAGTCGTCTGAAATTATTAAGTTATATTTTTCCATTATTTGTTGTAAATTATTAAGAATTAAATATTGTTTCTCTGAAGCAAAATCTTTTCTTTTTAAGAAATCTGTTATTTCTGGTGTAAAATGTATTAAATGCATTATTACGTTTACATATGAGTTTTGTTCACCTATGTCATTTTTAAATGGAGCTGCGAATAATTTTTCAAAGGTTTTTTTATCATTTGATGGGGATATTTGAACTTTTTTTTCTTCTTCTTCATTTATTATTGAATCTAGTTTCTACTTTTTTTTATTTTATTTTTTTTTTTTGTTTATTTTAAATTAATGTTTTATTCTTACTAAAGGATTTACTTGTAATGTTGATTTTGACATTTGTTTTTTATTATTTAATATATTTTACTTTAATTAATATATTATTTTCTAATTTATAATTTATAATTAAAGTTGTTAATTATTTTTTTTTATTTTCTAAACTTTTTAAATAATCTTCTAAGTCATCATCTTCTTCTTCTTCATCTAAATCATCTTTTAATGTGTTATCTCCTATTTTTTTTAATAAATCTTGAACTTGATTTACTGTATTTGAAGTAGATGAAATTATTTCTTCATCCTTGTCATCATTTTCATCATTATTATTATTTAATAATGAACTTTTTTCATCTATATTAGGTTTAATTTTTATAATATTTTTATTTTCATTATCATTTTTTTTATTTTCATCTATTTTATTATTTTCTTCTTTATTTTCATTTTTAATTTCATTTTTTTCTTCATTTTTATTTTCTTGAATATTTTTTGATCCTTTAATAATAAAATCACTTAATAAACTTTTCCATTTAATACTATTTTCATCATAAGAAGAAATAATTTCATCTTTATTATTATCAATAAGTAAATCAATAACAAATTCATTAGGATATCTTATATCTTTCCAAACAGAATCAATTTGATCTCTACTAAATTGTAAATGATTATCACCATAATAAAAAGTATTAAATTGAATAATAAATAATTGTTTAAAACTTTTTTCTCCTTTATGTAATAATTCAATACAAACATCACCAAAAATATAATTATCAATAATAAATTTAGTAACAGAATCAGGAGAATAAAAAATTTTTTCAATAATATCTCCTTTTTTATATGAACAATATATAATTTTCCCATTTGAATTAATTCTTAAAACTGGACAATAAAAACTATTTTTATTAATAACAACATAAGGATTATTAATATCATTTTTTTCATTTTCAATTGAAGGAGCGCCTCTAATAATAATACTTTTTAAATAATATTTTTTTAAAGTAATAATAGGAGATTTTTGAATAGAAGAAAAATAATTTAAATATCTAATATGATTTTTACTATCACTTTTTTCAATATATGATTTAAAAATTGGATTCCAAGTTATTATATCAGCATAAGCATCCATTGGTTCAATTAAATTATTTTTATTTGAATTATATGAAAGTAAACATCCTAATAAACAAAAAATTCTTCCATTTGAAATATCATCATGTAAAATTAATATATTATTTTTATTTGAAATTAACCAATTTTTTGCAGATATTGAAAATGATATTAAAAATTCTAAAGTATAAGATGGATTATTTGGTGCTGGGAAATCTATTATTTTATCTAAGTCAGTTTTAATGTCTATTTTTCTTTCTGTTAAATTATATATCATATAGTTTTTTTTATAATTGTGATTTATTAATTGAAAAAATTGCCAGTCATCATAATCTTTATCTTCTTGCCATAATATTATTCTGTTGTTTAATTGAATTATATTTTCTTCTATATCTTTTGGGGGTTTTTCTATTGAACTTTCTATATAATTAAAGTAATCTGTAAATTTTTTTGTTGCGTCATTAAATGCTTTTATAAAATTCATTTTTATTATTTTATTTTAATTTGTTTTATTAAATTTTTTTTTCAATAAATAAAAAGGAAAAATATATTTAATATATTACATAATGAAATTTAATAAAAATGAGTAATGATATTGAAAATCAAATTGATGAACAGAATAAAAATATAAAAAAAGAATTATTGTATTTTAAGGATGATATGTTAAAAGATATAAAAATGTTTGAAACTAAATTAAATTCAAAATATAATGAATCACAACAATCCATTGAACAAAAATTAAAATATTATGAAGAAAAAATAGAAAAGTTAACAGAAAAATTTTCAACCTTTTCCATATCAACATCAGAAAATAAAAATTTAGAGGAAAAAATAGATGATTTATATAAATTTAAAAGTAAAATAAGTGAACAAGTATTAACAAATGAAATTAAATTAGATTCAACATATAAAGATTTACATAATTCAATATTTAAATATGATAAATTATTTTCAGATACAGTAATTTATCCTGGACTAATAGGAAATTTATGTAAATTTAAAACATTTCATGAATTTATGGATTATTTAATTATTCAAATTTCACAATTAAATAATTTTAAAGATAAAAATATTTTAGATTTAAAATCTTATAAAACTAAATTAGAAAATTTAATTCAAAGTTTTCAATTACAAATAGATAATATTACAAAATCAATGAGTGAATTTACTACTAAAAGTGTTAATGATTGTGAAAGTAGAATAAATGATTTATTAAAAACTTATGATGAAAAAATGCAAAATATTAGAATAGAAAATAATAAATATTTCAATCAAATAAAGGAAGAATTTACTAAAATGAAAAAAGATTGGGAAAAAATTCTTCAAATAAAAAAAGAAATTTATTATAAATATGATGTTGAAGTAAGTAATATGAAAGAATCATATAATAATGTTGCATTAAAATTTGAAGGTTATAAAAAAGAATTTAATTTAATTAAAAATAGATTTACTCAATTAAGTGAATTTATTAAAGATGTAAGATTTAGAGTTAATTTAGGAAATGAAGTATCAAAAAGAGATTTTTTAAATATAAGTAATAAAATAGATTTTTCAAAAAAACAATATTATGTGGATAAACCAAATGAATCATATAAAAGATTAATAAAAAATATTAAAGGAAGTAATTTTCTTGAAAATTTAATTAATAAATATTATAAAGGAGAAAATAATTTACCTAATATTAGGAGAAAATCAGTTATTAATCCTATTATTAATAATTCTTTTGAAAAACTTAATGAAAATTTTTCTAAGAAATTTAAAAGACAAAAAAGTGTGAATATTGGTTTAATAAAAAAAAATGACCTAGGAAATAAATTAAATTCATTTCATTCTTTAAGTATTTTTAATAATCTTTTAACTCCTCAAATAAATAATATAGTTTCCGAAGAAGATAGTGAAAAAAAAAGTAATAATTTAAGTCAAATTTTGAATAATAAAATAAATGAAAATAATAAGGATGATAATTTAGTAATCGAAAATATAAATTTTAAAATAAATAATAATAAAATTAAAAAAAGTTTAAATAATGATGATATTAATAATAATGAAAATAATAATAATAATGAAAATAATAATAATAATGAAAATAATAATAATAATGAAAATAATAATAATAATTATTATAATAATAATATAGAATTTCAAAAAACAATTCCTACAATTGTTAATTTAATAAATTATACAAAAAGTGGACATATTGTTGATTTATCAACAGAAGCTTTTAAAAATTATAATGAAAATTTATCAAATAAAAAAATATTAAGAAACAAAGATAATGAAAAACATTATTATTTAAAAAATAATGTTAAATTTGCGAATTCAATTACTAATAGCCCAAATAAAAAAATTTACAATTCTGAAAGCATAAATATAAATAATGGAAAATCATTAATTCAAAGTAAAAGTTATTCGGTTTTTCCTAAAATATATCAAAATGGAAGAAAAGAATTTTTTTCTGAAGAAAATGATGAAAAAAATAATATAATATTAGTTAATTCAACGAGAAATTATAGGAATAATAAAAATGAACAAAAAAATATAGTTTATAATCAAAAATATTTTAAAATTGCAAATACAACAAAAGAAAAAAATAAATTGTTTAAAAATAAAAATTTTCTTAAACCTATAAAACAAAATATAGATTCAAACATTAAAAATATAAATAACCAATTTACTGAGAATAATGAACATAATAATAAAAATTATGGAAATACTGATTCTTATAATTATAATTTGAATAAATCTTTTGTAGAAAAAAATGATAATAATTTAAATAATAAGATAAATGATTCATATAAAACTCAGACTGCATTAAAAAATAAAAATTTGTCTTCTATTTCACAAGAAAATGAATTTTCTGATAATTATTATTATAATTTAATGGTTAATGAAGATATGAATAGAATAAATTCTGGATTAAAAAAAAAACCTAAAACATATCATGGGAATTTAAAAAACAATAATTAATTATTAAAATAAATTTAAATATTTTTTAAATTTGATAAATAATATATTAAATCCATAAAAAAGGTAGTTAATTGAAAATAAAATTTTAATTTTTTTGTTTTATTATTTTTATAAAATAATTTTTTTTCATTTATGAAGTGAATTATATTTTTTCTCAAATAAAAATATTTTTAAATTTACTAATTAATGGGTATATGTTGCATGAAATATGGAAGTAAAAAAAATTAATTATTATTATACAATAGATATTAATGAAAACAATTATGTAGAAATAAAAAACTCAATACATAAAGGAAATATAAATTCTTTAAAAAAAATGAAGGTAAAATAAAAAAAAACAATAAAAAAATTTTTATAGACATCATATGAACAAAAACTTAAATTTCATCCCTTTATAAAAAGTCCTGGTAAAGATGAAGTAAATAAAATTAAATTAGAATTTAAAAAGAATTTTAAAAAAACATTAACAGCAAATTCAAATAAAAAAAATTTTTATAATGAAAATGACCAAATTCAACAAAAACTTTTAGAAACAATATTTCAACAAGATAATGAAGATAAATATCAAAATAGTATTTCATTAGAAAAAAATCAAAATAAAATAAATCACAAAACAATAAATAGTTCAATTAATAATAGAACAACTTGTGTTAATTCAAGAGTTAATACAAGACATCCTTCAAATAAAGGAAATGAAAATTATAAAAATCCAAATGTTGTTAAAGAATTTTCAAGTGAAAATCAAGAAAAAATTATAGAAATATTCAGAAAATTATTTGTTTTTGATGTATTTCCTGATGATATTTTAGAAAATATTTTAAGTTCATTAGTTTTATTATCTGTTACAAAAGGAGATTTTTTATATAAAAAAGGAAGTTTAAATAATTTTTTTTATATTGTTGTCAAAGGAGAATTTGAAAAAATATTTGATAAACCTGAAGAAAATAAAATTACAATTTATAAAGAATGGAGTTATTTTGGTATTGATACTTTAATGAATAAAAATAAAATTACTTTAATGGATCATTCACTTTTATCAAAACAAGATTCAGAAGTTTTAATTTTAGATGGTGATAGATTTTTACAAATAAAACAAGGTTTAATATCAATTATTTTAAATGAAAGATATGAATTTATAAATAATATTTTATTTTTTAAAAATTTAGACGCTGTTTTAAAATATAATTTAGCAGAAAAAATAGAATTAATAAACTTTATGAAAGATGAAATAATAATAAGAAAAGGAGATAAAGAAAATAAATCAATATATTTTATTAAAAGAGGTTCAGTTAGATGTTGTTTAAATGGTGATGATGTAAAAATTTTAGGAGAAAATAAATATTTTGGCATTATTGCTTTAATTTTACATACAGAAAGAACTTTAGATGTTATTGCAGGAGATAATTGTCAATGTTTTGAATTAACTGAAAATGATTTAATTGATTGTATTGGTGAAAATTATACTGAAATTATTTTATTTTCAATTTTTAGAAATGTTGTTACTAATAATCATTGTTTATATGATTTTATTAATGATGATAATTTACAAGAATTATTTCATAAATTTAAATTAAATCAATATAAAAAAAATGAAAAAATACATGAAAATATTACAAAAAATAATTTATCTAAAAAAAGAATTATTATTACTTTAGCAGGAAATTTTGTCGAAGAGAAAACTATGCAAATTATTTATTCTTCTGGTTGTTTAATTGGTGAAACGACTTTAAATAATCAAAGTGAAATTAGAAATGATTTAATAGCTTTTCCAGATTTAATATCATTAGAAGCAAATTTAAATGAAATTGAAGAAATTTTAGGTGATGAATATAAAGAAAAAGCAATGAATGTAAAGAGTTTAATTAAAAAATTAGAAAAAATATCGATATTTAAATTTTTAGATGAAAATAGTTTAAAATCAATTTTAAATGGTTTAACAAAAGAAAGATATACAAAAGGAAAAATAATAATAAATGAAAATACACCTCCAGATAATTTTTATATAATATTAAAAGGAACAGCAATAGTAACAAAAAAAGGGAAATTAATTCGTCATATTGATAAAGGAGCTTCATTTGGAGAAATAAGTATATTAAATAATAAAAATAGAACAACAACAGTTACTGCATATACAAATTGTTCTTGTTTAATTATAGATAAAGAACATTTTTTATTCTTATATGAAAATGAAAAAGTAAAACAATTTATTTTTAAAAAAATATCATTACAAAATGATGAAATAGAATATGATGATTTATATTTTATGAAACATTTAGGACAAGGACAATTTGGAAGTGTATCTTTAGTTCATAATAATTCATTTATATATGGAATTAAGGCAATATTAAAACATGATGCTAATTTAAAAAGAAGATTAGCAGATTATATTATTGCAGAAAGAAATATAATGTTAACTTTAGATCATCCATTTGTAGTTAAATTAATTAGAACTTTCAAAAATAAAATATATGTTTTTTTACTTCTTGAATATGTAAATGGAATATCATTACATACTCTTTTAAAAAGTGGAGTTAAAAATTTTAATATGACAGAAACAAGATTTTATATAGCATCATTATTATTAGTAATTGATTACATACATAAAAAGAAAATAGTACATAGAGATATAAAACCACATAATATAATGTTAAATTCAAAAGGTTATATTAAATTAATAGATTTTGGTACTTCTAAAATAATGAATGATTATACTTCAACTGTAATTGGTACTCCTCATTATATGGCACCTGAAATTTTAAATGGAAGAGGATATTCTTTTTCTTGTGATTATTGGTCAATTGGTATTGTTACTTATGAAATTTTTTATAAATGTTTTCCTTTTGGAGAACATGCAAGAGATGTTATGGAAATTTATCATGATATTATGTATAGTCCTAATTTTAAATATCCTTATCAAAATTCTACTTATAATTGTTTAAATGAGTTAATTGATTCTTTGTTAAATAAAAAAATTGAAAAGAGAATTTGTTCTTTGAATAATATTAAGAAATTAGATTTGTTTTATAATTTTAATTGGAATGATTTACTTAATTGTAATTTGAAAACTCCTTTTATTCCTGATGTTCCTAATTTAAGTAAAATTAATTTAAGTCTTTTTAATATGAAATATGATGAATATATTGGGGGAGATACTAGTGAATATATTAAAGAAAATCCAATGGAAGATTCTTCATGGGATGAAGATTTTTAATATTAAAAAAATTTTTTTTTTCCTTTTTGTGGATTTTGTATTTAAAGTAGATTTTTATATGTTTTTTAAATTATAATACTATTATTTTAATATATTATTTTTTCCGAATATATTTTGGTATATTTATTATATGTTAAAAAATTTATTAAATTTAATTTTTTTATAATAAAATTTTTATTAATTATTAAATATTAATAATAAAACACTTTAAACAATTAAGATAAAAATAAATAAATCTTTTTTATTCCACAACATTAAATAAATAAATTAATTTTTTATTGAAATTTAATTTAATTTTATAAAAATTATATTTTGAGTTTAAAAACATAATTATCTTAACATAATGAAATTTATATTATAACTAAATTTTTTTTTGTTTTATCAAATTTTTAATTTTTAAATTTTTTACTTAAAAATTTATTTAATTGTATAAACATATATAATAAACATAATTTTATTTTTTTATGGGATATTAAAAATATAATTATGAAATAAAATTTGAAGATTTTTTAATAAAATTTTTATTATTCCAAAATAATAATATCAAATTTTTAATTATAAATTAATTCTATATTTCTTATTTAAAAATCTTCCAATTATCCTTTTTTTCATTATTATATTAAAAATTAAAGAAAATAAATAAAAAAAAGAGGATATTTTTTTGGAAATTTTCAATCATTTTATGAATTTGTTTTAATTGTATTAAAAAATAAATAGATATAAATATTAATAATCCTATTATGTTTAAAAATATTAAAAATCAAAAAATGGTAAAATGGTTATTATAACTAAATGAATATATTTAATTAATTTTTATTATATTATGAAGAAAAATAACTAATTTCAACAAATTCTATGAAAAATTTGTAAAGTTACAAATATCAAAAGAGAGCATAAAAAAAGTATGAATATTGAAAAATAAAAAAATAATTTTGATTTATTTTAAAAATTTTGATTCATCTCCAAGATTATAAAAAGCTATTAAATATGTAATAAGTCTTATAAATACTTTTAAATCTTAATGAACAAATTATATTCAGAATAATAATATAAAAACTTTTTCTCTATAATAAAAAATTCATTTTTAACTTTAATAAAGTTCAAATAATAAATTATATTAGATAATCAAAATAATAAATATATTTTTAAATATAAAATGAATAATAGATTAATTTTAATTTCACTAACCTTCTTAATATTTTTTATTGATATTATATCATTAAAAGGAATAAATATATTTACAAGATTCTTATTTTCGAAATTAATAATAACTACATGGGATTTTAGTGATATAGAATTTAGAAGTATTGGAATATTAACAAAAACATATATTATAAAAAATCTTAAATTAATATCAAATATTGAAAAACCAATGAAAATAAAATCAAATAAAATAAATGTCAATGGAAATTTTTATCATTATGCTCTTTCTTTAGGAGGAAAAGGAAATCCTTATAATAGATCAATTTCATTTGAAAATTATAATACTTCAACAATTAAAATTATAGCAAGATCAACTGGTTCAAATAGAAATCTCCTCATTACAGATATTAATAAAAATATACTTGGTTCACTTATTTTTACTTCTACTCCTGAATTAAAAATTTTAATAATTAATTACTTAGGAAAAATATTTATTTATTCTGAAAATAATAATATTGAAATTTATAAAATTGAACTCGAATACTATTCATCAAATAACTCATCATCAAATTCATCAAAAGATGATGATTTACCAACAGAAGAAATTATCCAAATTATAACAAGTAATAATGAATCAGAATTTTATGAAGCAATAGAAAAAATAAATAATAATGGAGGTAAAATTTATATTAATACACCCCTTATTTCAATAAGTTCAACATCAACAATTTATTTATCTAATACTAAATCAAGTGGTATTATTGGTGTTAAACAACCTGATGGTACTTATCCTAGAATTGACTTTAAAAATGCTAGAAATAAAGGATCTTCAGAAAGAGGTTTTTCAATTATTGGTGCCAATAAATATATTAAATATCTTATTATTGAAAATGCTGGTGATAATGGTATTTATATTTCTGGTAATAAAAATATTATTGATCATGTTATTACTAGATATAATAATGATACTGGTATTCAAATTTCAGAAAAAGCTGATTCAAATACACTTAATTATTGTTATTCATATAGAAATATTGATATAAAAAATTATGGTGCAAATGCTGATGGTTTTGCTCCTAAACTTTATGCTTCAAATACAGTATTTAATTATTGTTTTTCATGGGATAATAGTGATGATGGTTGGGATTCATTTGATAAAATAGGTGATAATACTTCATCTGTAACATTTAGACATTCTGCTTGTTGGAATAATGGTAATACTAATGTATTTACTGGGAAATATGATTATGATAATGGTGATCCTTTGGATAAAAATTTATGGACTATACAACAAATTATGAATTCAGATCCTAATTTTGAAATGAATTATAATAATAAAAAATTCAATATTTCTAAAGCAAAAATTGAAGGAGAAAATATTGAATCTTGGTTATCAAAAGCTGAAATAAAAATGAATGGAAATGGATTTAAATTAGGATCAAATATAACTGAACAAAGTACAAATATAAAAAGAACAGCTGATTATTGTGTAGTTTTTGATCATAAAGCAAATGGTTTTGATAATAATTATAGTGAAAATTGTTCTGGATATATTACAAATTGTGTATCATTTAATAATAATATTAATTATCAACTTCCTTATTATTTTGTTAAATGGTCAAATAATTGGAGTTTTAATGCAAAGAAGAATGATCAAATTAATATGAATCAAACACTTAATAAACCAAAAAATGTTGATTCAGTTGAAAAAAATTTTTATTCTATTAGGAATAAGATAATAAAAGAAGTTTATTCAAATAA
>Ga0256407_10003716_pt1 | contig 26660 bp, 13 predicted proteins | sample RumenRJG_04DNA_FD_193489 | JGI IMG/M metagenome (GOLD analysis project Ga0256407, IMG submission 193489) | Bovine rumen microbial communities from Lethbridge, Alberta, Canada - RJG_04 | ecosystem: Host-associated > Mammals > Digestive system > Stomach > Rumen | place: Canada: Alberta... | reverse complement strand
TTGGATAAAATAAAATATGTTAAAGTAAATAAAATATTTCAAACATTAAATGAAGGATAGAATAAAAATATATCTTTCATCATATTAATCTAAAAATGAACAAAAAAAAAAAAAATTAAAAAAAAATAAAAAATACTATACCAAAAAAACAAAAAAATGCAAAATCAAAATACAAAAAAAAAATCCATGAAAAAATATAAATAGCATCAAAAGAAATAAAATATAAAATAAAAAATATATGGATACAATTTTTGGATTAGATGGAATAACAAATTTTAAAGAAATAGATTCTATAGATGAAATTGTTGATTATTATCAAATGAAATTTATGGATTCAAATTTTGATATTGAATTAAATGAACCTTCCTTTAAACCAACATATCAAACAGATTATTTTAAAAATGAAATTTGTGAAAAAATAGATTCAGAAGAAAAATATATTGAATATTTTTCAAAGATTGATACACCTAAAATTAAGGATGAAATTACTGTTCCTAATAAATTAAATGAGTTAGAAAATGTTACTAATCAAATTAACAATGAAATTAATGATAAAAAAGTACTAAATGTTAAGAAAGGAAGAAAAAAAAATGTAACTAAGATGTTTGAACTTATTAAACCATCTGAATCAAGTAAATTTAAACCTGATAATATTAGAATTAAAATCAAAGGACATTTTCATAATTTTATTATAAACTTTTTCAATGAGTTTATAAGATCATATTTCAACTATCAAAGATTTAAATTTAGGAAAATTGCATATGATATAACTAAAGATATTACTATTAAAGGAAATATTAATTTGATGGATATGAAATTAGGAGATTTTTTATCTCAAAATGTATCTTCTAAATACAAATGTGATGTTGATACAAATAAACAAATTGTTAAAAATTTAAAATATATTTTAAAAGATAAAAGTGTTCTTCAATTATTTGATTATAGATATTCAGACTTTTTTACACACATTTATTTATCAAAAAATAAAAAAGCTGTGAAAAAGTATTTTAACTTAAAGAAAAATATAAATTTTTTTGATGATTTACTACAAAAATTAGTTAATGAAGATTATAAAAATGCTGTAAATAATATGGCCAAAAATCATTATATTCAAAATTTTAATAAACAGGAAAATAAATTAATTGAAAAAAAACCAAATTTTATAAATTTGAATTATCTTAATAAAAAAAGAAAATAATATATTATAATATATATTTTTTATAAAAAAGATATTGAAAATACATTTTATTTAATTCTTAAAAAAAATAACAATTAAATAAATATATTATTAATAAAAATATAATACTATTTATAGTATATATAAAAACACATAAAAAAAATTAAAAAAAAATTTTTAAATTAATTACTGATTTTTAATGCATCATTCATTTTTAAAATATCATCAGTATAATTATATTCAATATCTTTGATAACATTATCAATATCAACTTCTTTTTCAATATTTTTATTATCAAAATTTTGATAAGTTGCAGTTTTAATAACTAAATTATGTACCATTTCAGGAATATTTGCAGAATTTATATTTTGTTTAAATCTTGAGGAATAACCATGCAAATTTGAACCTGATTTTGGACTAATTATTTATATTATATAAGAAAATATATCTTACTTTTCTTTTTCTGGTATTTTTTTATTGTATTTTTTTAAATAATCTATTATTTGATTCTCACTTTCTTCAAATGTTTTTTTCTTTATATTTTCATATAATTTATTTAAATCAGATTCCATTTCAATTTTTAGTCTTTTTTTTATTTTTCTATTCATTCTTGAACTAATATCTTTATAATCTTTATCGTTATGAATTTGAATTTGATTTAATGCACTTGTTCTTCTAAAAGAATTAGGAGAAAAATTAAAAGTAAATGGTTCATTCATGAAAACGCTCTTATGATTTCTACTTTTATTCCCTATAATTGATTGAGAAGATATTAAAATTTTATTATTTTTATTATTTAAGTTTATATTATTATTTATTGATATATTTTTAATATTATTATTATCTTTATTTTCATTTATATTGTTGATATTTAATTTATCATTTTCATTACTTAAAGTTTCAATTGTTTTAAATTGATTATCTTCATTATTATTAATATTATTATTACTAGACTCTTCACTTTCAGTATTTTCACTAACAAAATTTTTTAAATTATTACTGAAATTTATATTTAAATTATGACTTTTATTTTTTTTATGTTTAAAAGTATAATTAGTATCATTAGTAGTATTTAATTTAGATTTAGCAGAATTATAAATATCAAAATAACTTGTTTTAGTAGAAGAAATAATATTTTGATAATCATTATTATTCCCATCAAAATAACTTATAGTTCTATAAGTATTATTATCAGAATTATAATTTAAATTCATATCTTCAATTGTTCTTTTAATTTTATTAATGTCTATCTTTAATTTTTTTATTCTTTGTTTTAATTGAGTTTTTGTTAATTTATATTCATTTTCTTCATCATTATCAGAAATTTCTTTAAATTTATTTTCAATTTTAAATTTAATATTTTCATTTTTATGATTTCCTTTAATTATATTATCAACTTTTTCTAAATATTGTTGAAGTTGAATTCCTTCATTTTTTCCTGTTATCTGAAGTGAGTTTCTAAAATTATTATTTTTTTCTAAAAAAACTGATTTTTTAAAAATTTCATTTTTATTATTTAATAATTGATTTGTATCAAATCCTTGTTCATAATATTTTTTTAAGATTTCATCATATAACATTTTATCTCTTTTTATTTGTTTATTTACATTATTTTCAATAGAAACTCCTTTATAACCTTTTGAAAATGTATTTGTTTCTTTTGAAATTTGGGATATAAATAATTTTTTTTGTTTTATTTTTTTATGAAAGTCTATTAATTTATTTCTTAATATATTTTTTTTTGTTTCTATTTTTTTTCCTTCATATCTTGTTGGGACAAAACTTTCAGAAGTAAATAAATGAGGTTTTAAAGCATTTCTAAAATTTCTTTGTGTTTGATATGGTAATTTTAATATTTCTCTTTCTATTTCTGGTGATTTATGTTTTTGTCTCATTTTTTTATTATTTGAAAATTTTTTTTTCACCTTTTTTAATTAATAAATTATTCTATTAATTGTTTTTTATTTTTAATTTTATTTTAATTATGACTGAAGAAAAAGTAGAATATAAAATTAAAGAAGAATTAATTGTAAATAATAATATGGATATTGAAGATGAAAATGATAATAATAATGAGAAATCGGAATTAACAAAAGAAAAAAATTCTTTAATAATGGAAAATATTCAAAAAAAACTTCAAACTTTAGATATTACTCAAGAAAAAATAGAAAATGCTTCCATTTTAATATTAAAAGAGATTTATTCTCACCCTCAATTATTAGATAATATTATTTTAATGATAAAAGAAAAAATAATATATTTTAATGGAAATGGAATTGAATTTTTATATTTAATAAGTGATATTCTAAACAGATATAAATCAGATTCAAAAAATAAAAATATTAATATTAATTTAATTGATGTATTTTATAAAGAATTATTAGAAATTATACCTTTTTTATCAAATACTCTAAATTTAAAATTAAATGAGGAGATAAATTATATTTTTGATATTTGGGAAAAATTAGAAATTTATTCAAAAGAAAAAATTGATAATTTAAAATTTTATAAAACATTATCTTTAGAACCTAAATTAACTGGTTCTCAAGAAGAAAATGATATATTAATTGATTTAATTACAAAAGGGAAATATAATTTAGATAATTATTTATCAGAATATTCAAAAGAAATTAATATATTAGAAGAAAGTGATGAAGAAAATAAAAAAAAACATAGAAAAAATATATTAAAAATGACTAAAGATATTATAAATGAACAAATGAAAGTATATTCAAATCACATTAAATATATTAGAACTTTAGATTCAATGCTTGATAAAATTTCTACTTTTAAAAATTATAATAAAGTATTAGAAAATAATAAAATATAATATATAATAATTAAAAGGACTAATTTTATAAACACTATTAAATTATAAATTTAATATATTAAAAATAAATAAAAAATTATATATAAGTGGATTTAGGAATGTCTATTGATGGTAAAGGAACAAGTAAATTTGAATTATTGTTTCTATTTCTTAATTTAATTGAATCAATAGTATTTTGATTATCATTATTATATACATTATTATAATTTTTTTTAATCCTTAATAAATTACTTTTTAATTTTCTATTGAAATTATTAAAATTTACATTACTTTTTACTCTTTCTTTTTTTTTTGAATTATTTGTGCTAATTATATCAGCAAGATTATTTGAATTATTTAAATTATTTATATTATTAATATTATTATTATTATCAACATTTAATAAATTATTTCTGTTTCCCAATAAAAATGATAAATTATTTTTATTATCTTGATTATTTAATTTATCCTTAAATAAAAATTTTCTATGATTAAAAGCTGATAATGCTCTTTTTTTATCAAAATCTGTATAATTATTATTATTTCCTTTAAAATATTTTTTAATAAAATTTCCATTATTATTATTTCTTTTTATAGGATATATTTTCCTTATTTCAATAATATTATTTTCCTTTTTTCCTGATAATATATTTATGCATTTATTTTCATCTGTAATTGAATAATTATCTTTATTATATATGTTACTATTTATATTAAGAATTTTTTTTTTTAAATTTATAGGATTAATATTTTTAGAATTTATTTTAATAGGACAATTATTATTATTAATATTATTAATATAACTTAAATTATTAAAATTAATATTTATCAAAGAAATATCTTTATTATTTTCAGTTAATTGATTTAAATAACTTATTTCATATCTACTATGTGATTGAGATCTTTGAGGAATTTTAAATTGATTATTTTCATTATTTATTTTTTTACCTTCATTAAATAATTTATTAATAGGATTTATTTTATTTGCAATTATATTATTATTAAATATATTTTGATTAGACTTTGATTCTTCTAAATTCTTCTGAAGAAAATGATAATTTATAATATTTTTATTATGATTTTCGAATTCTTGTAAAATTTTTTCTGCTTTATCATTATTATCATTAATTTCATTATTATTTATTTGATTTAAAATTTTATTCTCATTTATATTTGTATTTTCACTAATAATATGATTTATTTCTTCTTTATTATTTAAAATATTATTTTCTGATATATAATTCATATTATTATATTTATTAAGATTATTTTTAAAAATTGGAGAAGGATTTATCACATTTCCCTCACTATAATTATGATTTAAAACTTTATTTTTTTCAATAATAGATAAATTCTTATAATGATAATTTTCAATTGGATTAATATTATTATTATTATTCATTTTTTCATTAAAATAATTCTCTAAATCTTTTGATTTATTAATATTAATTTTAGGTAATTTATTCCTAATTTTATTCATTGCACTATGGATATTTCTTTTTGTTACAGAAGAAACATATCTATTTTTAGGTAAAATTAAATTAATATCATTATATCTTTTTGGCATTCTAATTGTTCCCAAAAGCTTATTATTATCATTTTCATTTTTATTTTCATCATTTTTATAATCATAATCATTATTATTTTTTCCTTCATTTTCTCCAATACAAACATTATAATTATTATTAATCAAATTACAATTACTATTATTATTTTCATTCAAAATTTTTTTATTATCAATATCATGATCATTATTCAAAACCTTAATTTTCCTTCCTAACAAATTAAATAAATGATACTGATTATTAATAATATTTAACAACTGTTCACATGTAGGTCTATTAATAGGATTAGTTTGTAAACAAATATAAACAATTCCCCCTAAAGCTCTAGAATAAATTTTAGGAATAGGATCATAAATCCCTTTCATAACTTTATCATAAACAATTTTCATAGAATTTCCTCTAAAAGGTGCTTTTAAAGAACAAATTTCATAAATTAAACAACCCAAACTCCAAATATCACTTTTAAAATCATATGATTTATTATCCCAAACTTCAGGAGAAGCATAATAAGGAGTTCCAGTTTGAGTATTTTTTAAATAATTTTTTAATATTTTACTAACGTTTAAATCTCCTATTTTTACTATATTATCATTAAATAAAAAAATATTTGCTGCTTTAATATCTCTATGCATTATATTATAATCATGCAAACATTTTAATCCTTTTATTATTTGGATTATTATATTTAAAATTTGATATTCATTGAAATAAAAATTTTTTTTTTGACGAAGTGTAATTTTTTTTTCTAAATCACCACATTCTGCATATTCCATTACTAAACATAATGAATTTGTTATTTTGTCAAAAAATGATTCTTTATATTGGATTATATTTTTGTTGTTTATTGATGCTAAAATTCGAATTTCGTTTAAAGAATTTTCTTTTTCTTTTGGTTTTAATTGATTTAAATTTACCTTTTTTAAAGCATATGTTATTCCATCTGTTTTTCTTCTTACTTTATATACTATTCCAAATGAACCATATCCTAATTCACTTAATATTTCAAAGTCTGACATTGATGATTGTGTTGTTTCTGTTTGATAAATTTTAGAATAATATGGGTTTATCATTTATTTAATAATAATTTTTTTATTTTTAAAAATGTGAAAGACGATTTCAAATTATTTCAAATAGAATTATAATTAAATTATATTAATTTTATCCAAAATACAATTAAAAAATAACTAAAAAAAAATCTAATGTTTCAAAATAATAAAAAGAACATAATAATAAAAAATTATATTAAATTACAATTAAATAAGATTTAAAATAAAAAAAAACTTATCTCTTTCCCTTAACCCACATATCACATCCATTTTTTAAACAAATAATAAAATTTTGAGGACTTTCAGGTGCTTTTTTATTAACAATACTAATTCCAGTAGTAATTTTTACATCAGCATTATTAATAAGATAAACTTTAGTTAAATTCTCATGAATTTCTTCAAAATAAAATCCTCCAATAATCATTTCAGCTCTTATTGGATTAGTTTTTTCAGGATATTTTTCATGTGTTGTACTTTTATTATGTCCTAAAACACATTTTTCATTACCTAAATAATTTTTCCAAATTTTATTTTTTTGTAAAAAATCTCTATCAGTCATAAAAGCAGGAAATTTCATATATGAATATTGAATAAAACTTTCAAAATTTTCATTTTCTTTTTTAGGTAATTTTTCAACTAATAAAATAGTTTTAAAAGTTTTATCCCATTTCATTCTAAAATCAAAATCATCTAAAACATTCATAATTATATTTAAAGAAAATGAAATTTCTGAAAAAGTTTTTAATAAAAGTGCTTGAGTATAAGAAACTTCTTTTTTATATACTTTAATATTATTTTTTTTATCATCAATTGCTAATTTCCAATTATCATCTAATTCTTCATTAAATAAAGAAACAATTTTATATTCATCTTCATCATCAGTTGAATAATTTTCTGGTATTTTTATTATGTTTTTTGGTGATGAGATTAATTTATATTTTTTTTCTATATTTATTTTATTTTCTTCTTTAAATGTTATTGGATTTTCATTATTTAAATAATCATCATTTAATATATTATTATTTGATGTGCTTATTTCATTTATTGTTTCAAATGGATTTTCATTTGGTCCTATTTTTACTATATTTATAGCATTTGTTTTTATTTCGTTGTCATCAAATGAATCTATTTGATTATTATCTCCTTGAAGTGGGTTTATTATTTTAGAATTGTCAAATAAATCTGATGGGATTTCATATAATGATTGATTAGGGAATGAATACATATTTTTTTTAATTTAGATTTAAATATTTTTTTATTTGTTTAATTTATTTGAATTTCATTTGTTTTTTTATATAAAAATTTTTAAATGAGTACGTTAAATATAAAAATATTGTTTACATTTAAAAATAATTATTAATATTGTTTTTTAAATGAAAAATCAATAATAAGATTATTAAATATAAAATTTAAATAAATAAATTTTAAAGTCTTTTAAAAAATGAATAATAAAATAAAAAAATAATATATAATAAAATGTTCAACACTCAATTAGAATTTTCAAGACCATCAAAAGATGATAATTATTTCATAAATTATAAACATGAACCAAATTTAGAAGAAAATTATATAAATGACCTTCATCAAGAAAAAGTACAAACAATGATAAATAATGAATCAAAACAAATAGAAAATAACAAACCCTATATGGAACAATTAGATTTTATAAATCAAAGAAATGAACCAGCCTTTATAATTGAAAAAGCAAATCCTTTATTTTATAATCCTTCAGTTGAAAGAAATCAATTAAAAAAAGAAGTAAAAAAAAAAATGAAAAATAAATCTTTAAAAAAACAAAAATGGAGACCAGGACAAAATTTACAAAGAAAAAAAATAAAAAAACCAAACAAAAAATATCAAACTGGAATCTTAAATACAAATAATATAAATATAAATATTAATAATTACAATAATTATAATAATTATAATTCAAATGTTAATAGAAATAAAGGAGGATTTAATTTAAATACAAATACAAATCCAAAAGGATTATTTGATCCTAATTTAAAATTAAATGAATTAGACTTTCCATCAAGAACAAAAAAACAACAATTAGATAAATTAAGAAAAATACAAGAATATAATTTAAAATATGGAAAAAAAGTAAAAAATTTACAAATGTATCAAAATTACTTAGATGCAATTGAAGATAATGAGAATCAAAAAAATGATTATGAATTACATAAAAAAATAAATTATCCAAATAAATATTCAAAAGCAGAAAAAGAACAATTAATTCAAATGTTAAATATGCCAAAACCAAAAGTAAATTATAACAAAATAAATTTAGATTTTAATTTTTCAAAATATGAAGATATAATAAAAGATTTAGAAAAACAAATACAAAATGAAAGAGAAAAAAGAATAGATACAAATATGAAATATATACAAAAAGTAAAAGAATATGAAGATTTACAAGTTGCAAAAGAAATAAATAAACCAGTTAAATTAAATAAAAGAAGTAGAAGTGCTTATAGAATTTATAGAAATACAAGAAATAATAATAGATTAAATAAATATAATAAAGCATATCCTGCAGGAAGTAGATTTAGAAGACAAATTAATAAAGTTAAAGAAAGAACAAAAAGTGTTATGAATACTGCATTAAAAAATACTAAAGATGATCCTTTAAAAAATATTATGAGGATGTCAAAAAGTGCAAAAAAAATTAATGGACAAAGTATAAATAGATATTTAGAAAATGTAAATATTAGGAAAAATAATATTATTAATAATAAATTTAGAAGTAAGTCACCAAAAAATACAAATAATAATAATTTTTTATCTGTTAGTAATATCAATAATAATTTAAGTAATAGTCAAAATAATTATCCTTCTTATTATACAAATGGAAATAATAAATATTATATTAGCCCACATTCAAATATTGAGAATTCAATTGTAAATGAAGTTTTTTCAAATGAAGATTTTAAAAAAATGGATAATATGAATAAATTTCAAATTTTAGCAAGTTTAAATAATCAAATTGATAAATATAATAAAGGAATACCTCAATTAGTAAATAAAGTAAATGAAACAATTCAAAAAATAAATAATTCAAATGCTTTAGATAATTTAACAAATAATACACATCCCTTAATAAAAATGGCATCAAAAAATGCAGGTCAAATTTTACAATTACATACAAATGAAATAGGTGAAGAAATAATAAATGATTTATTAATTGAAATAGTATATGAATTACAATTTATAGAAGATCAAAAATCAAATAAAGAAAATAATAATGTCACAGTTTATTTACAACAATATTATAAAAATTTAAAAGAAATGGAAAATATGGAAAGAATAGTATTATCTCAATTATCAAATAAAAATCCATTAACTCCATATGAATCAATATCAAATAATTTAACAACAAATGTAAATACATTAAAAAAACCAAATATAATTAAAGATGATAATATCATAATTAATAAAGTAGAAGATAAACAAATTGAAATTTTAAATCCTTTTGATGAAAATTATAATGGAAATAATAATTTTATTAGTAATGGAGATGAATTTCTTTTTATTAATGAAAAACCTAAAAGTTTTATTACTACTAATCATCCTAAAACTATTTTAAATGCTGAATTATATGCTAAAGAATTTAAAGAATATATGCTTCTTAAAGGTTCTTTTTATTATCCTAATATTTTTGGAATTTATGATGAAGTTGTTAAAGAATTAACTAATAATATTTTGGAAGAAGAATGTGATAAATGTTTAAGACAAATTGATAATACTGTTGATGAGATGTATAGAGAAGAAGTTCTTAAAGCTGATTTAAAATAATGTTTTTTTAAATTTTTGATTTTTTTTTAATTTATCATTTAAATATTTTTATTTTTTTATTTTATAGAATTAATTTTTATTTTCATTATAAATGAAGCAAGTAAGAAATTTTGATAAAGATAATAATATGAATTTAGATTATAATTATAATTATATTTCAAATCTGGAAAAAAGTAAACAAAATTATTATAATAGAAAAGATAATAATAATTATTATATTTCTGATTTAGAAAGAAGTAAACAAAACTATTATAATTTAAAAAATAATAATAATGACTATAATATAAATAATAATAATTATGATTATATTTCTGATTTGGAAAGAAGTAAACAAAACTATTATAATTTAAAAGAAAATAAAAATAATGATTATTATATTTATTTTCCAAACCAAAATGAATTATTTACTTTTGGTGATAATGATAATGAAAATAAGAATTTAAATAATAAGAAAATAATTAATAATAATAAAAATCAAAATAGTTATAATAATCCATTAGTTACAAAATTATCAAATATTGCAAATTCAATTTCAATACTTGATTATTTAATAAAAAACAATATATATGATAACTTTATATCTAAATTAAAATTTAAATCATTATTTTCAAAAGTATCAAGATTTATAATTAGATTATATAGATTTTATATTAATACTTCAAAAAAAAAATTTTTAAGAAAATTAAAAGAAATGAAACAAATAAATTATGGATTTTACACAATAAGAAAAAAATATGCTAAAATTTTATTTATGAATGCATTAAAACAAAATTTTTTAATGTGTAAATACGAACAAAATATATATTTTAGGAAATTAAAAGCAAAAAGTTTTTATGGACTATTAAATAATAAATTAAGAAGAAAACATAAAAAAAATAAAGATAATAATGCATTAGCATTTTATTATCAAACAATAATAAAAAAATTATTTCTAATGTTAAAATTTAATTATCATAATTCAGAAAAATTTCAAAAAAAACAATTATTAGAATATCAAAATAAAAAAAGAACATTATCAAATGATGATAATAATAATAACATTTTTAATAATGAAGATGATATAACAAATTACAATTATAAAATATTTAATTTCTTTCATTCAAATGAAAATGAAGATGAAGATGAAAAAAATTCTGAAGAAAATTTCAAAAAATATAATAAAATGTTTGATAAAGAAAATATAAGAGAAATAAAAAATAAATTAAAACAAGAAAATACATTTAACATAATGCAAGATGATTTAAAAGAAAATTCTGAAAATGATGTAGATAACTTATTATTAAAATTAGAAAATAAATATTCAACAATAATAAAAAAATCCAAATCAAAATTAAATTCTTCAAATTTAACTGAAAATTCAGAATATACAAAATATTATAATAATAAATATAATAAAGATAAAAAAGAATATAAAAGAGGAAAAAGTGATATTATGAAAGAATATGGTAATCATATTAAATTTGGGAAAAAAAAAAGTAATATTGGAGGTGAGACTTGTCCTTATTGTTCTGCTGGGATTCCTCATGATGTTTGTATTGGAAAGTCAAATGGTCCTATTGATGATGTTTTAGGGGCTCCGAAATTTATGCAGAGAACTAGGAATTTTGCACATAAGAATTTATAATATTTTTTTACTATTTTTTAATTAATATTTTTATTTTTTTATATTATTAATAAATTTTTGTATTTTTTTTAATAATAATATTATATACCTAATTAAATTTAATATATCTAATTATAAATACAATGAAAAAATAATTTAGAAATAATTAAATAAAATGTCAAAACTAATAATAAATAACATAATAACATATTTAATCATCATAACAATTAAGTTCTCCTATATAAAATCACAAATTGAATTAGAATTAAACAAAACATTATCAGATTCAATTAAAAAAGCTGATTCATATAAATTTTATAATTTAAACTTAACAAATATATCAGATTCAAAAGAATATATATTAATATTTGAAGTAAAAGAAGATCAAAATGATATAAAAGAAGGAGAAGAACTTTTTAGTGACCCTGATATTTATGTATCAAAAATAAATAAAAATCCTAAAAATTCAGATAATGCAGAATATTATTCAGAAAGATATGGAAATGATATTTTAACAATACCATCAAAAGATGTAAAAGAAAATGATACTTTTTTCATTGGTATGTATTGTCAATTTCCATGTAAATTTAAATTAAAAGCATATTTATCAGAAGAAATTCCAATTGAAATAGGAAAAACATATTTTATAAATTTACCTAAAAAATCATCATTAATTTACTATATTAAAATAGATCAAAATGATTTTGATGAATTATCAATTGTTTCTGAATCATTTAATTTTGATGATTATAAAATATTTGTTTCTGATAAAAACCCTTCTTCTCAAAATACAGTAAAATCAATTCCATCTGGAATAAATGGATTAACATTTAATATAGATAAAAAAAGTAAGCATTATTGTACAAATTGTACATATCATATTTTATTACAAAGTGGAAAAGAAGAAATTGATATTCAATTAATTGCTTTTTTCCAAGATTCACTTAAAATTTTAATAAGTGGAAATGTTATATTAGATACTGTTAAAAGTAATAGTAAAAGATGTTATTCTTTTGAAATTGGTTCTAATTTCATAAATGAAAAAGTAATTCTGAGTATTTCTTTATATTCAGGTAATGGTTTATTAAATATTGAAGGATGGGAACATGATGATGAATTAGAATATAATGATATAAAAGATAATAAATATACTTATGAAATTTTAGGTGAGAAAAGTATTCTTCTTTCAAAAAAAGATTTTGATGAATTTGATAAAGAAAATAATCATGAAAATGAAGATTTTGATATGAATTTTTGTGTTTATTCACAAACTGAAATGTCATATGATATTAAAATTTATTATTTAAATCAAGCACAAGAATTACAAAATACAAATTTTATAATTCCTAAAAGAGAAGTAACTGGTTTTTTAAATAATGGTCAAATAACATCATATTTAATAATAGAATATAGTACAGTTTCAGCAAGTCAAAAATCGAAAATTTTAATTAATTTAAAAGCAATTTCTGGATTTCCAAGTTTTTATTTATATTTTTGTTTAAATGATGATGAATGTTATTTTGATAAAGAAACTTTTAATAAAGCATATGAAAATAAAGAATTAATATCTGGAAGTTATGCATCTTATTCTGAATCTGTAATATTACTTGAAGGGAAAGATAATAAATGCTATGATAATAATAATGATGATTGTAATATGTATATTATTGTTAGTTGTTATTCTTTTTTTAGTATTTGTCAATATAAAATTAATTTAAATATTGATGATAATTCAATGTTAATGATGCCAAGAGTTAATTATCGCTCTTTTATTCCTATTAATAAAATTGACTCTTATGAAATTAATATTAAAGATGAGAATATTGAATCAATTGTTATTGTTTTAAATAATCAAAATGGTGATTGTTCATTAAATGTTTATCAAGAAATTATTAAAAATGATGAAAAAAAAAATGTTTTAATTGATGCTTCTTTTAATGATGAATATATGCCAAATGTAATTAGAATTACTAAAAAAAGTATTGAAAAAGATAATTTAATTGGTACTTATATTGTTAAAGTACAAGGTTTTACTTTTTCTTCTTATAATATTTATTATTATACTACTTATAAAAAAATTGAAGAAGAAGAAATTGAAGTAGTTGATTATAATAAAATTACTATGTCTTTAAATGAAGGAGATATGATTCTTGATTTTTATCCTAATGATTTAAAATATAAAATTTATTCATATAATCCTATTTCTATTAATAAAGAAGATATTAAATTTATTTTAAATTCACAAAATGTTAAATTTAAATTTAAAGTATTTTTAGATTTGAAAACTTTTAAATATGATGAAAAAGCAATTTTTGATGAAAAAATAAAAGGATATGATTGGATAAGTAATTCAGATGGTGAGTTAATTATTAAGAAAAATGACCCTAAATATGATGATGAAGTATATTATATTGTTGTTTATTTAGAAAAAGAAATTACTGATTTTTTAGATAATTCACTATTAAAATATTATCTTGGAGTAACTAAAAAAAATGTTCCTTTTATTTTATATGATGGAATAGAGCAATTTCATTCATTAACAAATGATTATATTTCTCAAGATTTTTGGTTTACTCATTCAAATATTGAAAAAGATAATTTAGAAATAAATTTTAATATATTAAATGGTAAAATTGATGTTTATATTGATGTAAAAGTAATAAATGATTCTATAGTAGAAAAATATGAAAAAAATAGTAAATCAAATTCAAATGAATTTGCTTCAATGATAAATGTAAAAGATATTGATTCTTCAGATTCAATAATTTTAGATACTAATTATTTAAAAAAATATTGTCAAATAAATTATGATAAACAGAATTCACTTGAATTCTGCCCAATATATATATATACAAGATCATCATATTTTATATTTTCATATATTTTAAAATCTTCTTTTTCAATTGTTGCAATTGCTTCTGAAAATACTATTGAAACTTTAACAGTTGGAATGGAAAAAATTGGTTCTGTTGGAAATAATGAATATAAATATTATTTAATTGAAGAATTTAGAAAAAGAAAAGGTTTAAATTTAAAAGTCATTTTCCAAAAAGGATATGGTGAAGTTTATATGAAAATATTAGAAAAAAAAAATTATAATAAAAAAAATTTATATCCAAATGAAAATGATTATACATTAAAAGGAAATTCAACATATAATGGAAAAGAAATAAATGTTCCAGAAAGTTATTTTAATCAAAATAATGAAAATAAGAAAATTAATATGTTAATTGCAGTAAAAGGAGAAAATTATTTTTATACAGAAGAAAAAAATGAGAATGAATATACAATATCATTTTCATATCCATCAGAAGTAGAATTAATAAAAAAAAATATGCCATATTTTGGTTTTTTAAAATCAGGAGAAAAAAAATATTTAAGTATATACTTTGATTCATCGGCTAAAAATATATATATATCATTAAGTAATTTAAATGGTGATGCTGATTTATATTTAAATTACGGAAAAGAAAAATTACCAAATTTCCAAAATTTTAATTGGAAATCCTCAAAAACAGGACATAAATATATTGATATTAATTTAGAAGATCAATACTTTAAAGATAATAAAATAGATAATTTAGAAGGTTATTATACTTTATTAATTATTTGTTATGTTGATACTTCATATACACTTTATGTTTCTTCTTTAGAAAATGTAGTCCTTCCAATTGAAGATAATTCACCAATGAATTGTGAATGTACTATTAAAGGAGAAAAATGTTATTTTAGATATGATGATATTTATTTAGAAAATAATAAACAAATTAATGATAATCAAGTTATTTTTGTTACTCATTTTTATTATGGTGATGGGAAATTATATGCTAAAATTTCAAATGAAAGAGAAATTAGTCAATCTCAAGGTGATAATAATTTTTATAAACTTTTCCCTAATTCTGAACATAATGATGCTAATACTGAAGATAGTTTTCAAAGAAATTATATTAAATTAAATATTAATAAAGATAAATATAATCCTGATACTATTATTCTTTTAACTTTTGAATGTGATGAACCAAGTGAAGTTGAAATTAATTCTGCTTCTTTAAATTATGATTCTTCATATGATTTTTTAGATTTAAGTAGAGAAAATATTTATTATGTAAGATATAATAAAGGAATTAGTCAAAATCATCAAAAAGAATTATTACTTTCATTTTATAATATTGATAAAAAAAATATTATGTATACTGTTCATTCATATTCTGGAAAAGGAAATATTCAAATTTTTACTAATGAAAGTTCATATGATTCTTACTCAAAACAAACAAATTATAAAGTTGAAAAATTTGTTAATTTTAATGTTGATTCAAATGATGAATTTGATGCCCCTGAAACTTATACAAATTATATTAAATATTCAGATAAAATTGAAAATAAGCAAATTTTCTTTAAAATTAAACCTTATTCTGATTTTGGTTTTTATATTAAATTAAATTATGAAGATAAATGGGAAAAAATAAAAATAGGAAAAAATTATGAATTTGCATTAACAAATAATAAAATGATAGGATATTTTGATATTTATGATGAATATGATTCAGTTGAATTTACTTTATCAATTCTTGAAAATATGCATTTAATTCAAGGAACAGTTTATATTAAAATTAATGATTTAGAAAAAAAATATGGTGAAGGAAAATCATATACAAATGATTATAATATACCAACTGAAAATAATTATGAATATAAAGAAAGTACTGATCCTTATTTAGGTACTTTATCAATTACTATTGATAATTTACCTAAAGTTAATAAGAATGATAATAGAATTATTAGAGCTTTGTTTTTAGTTAAAATTATTAATGTTCCTAAATATGAATATGATTATGATTATTATGATGATTATGATGATAAGAAAAAAAAAAATAATGATGATGATTATGATTATTATGATCAGTATTATGATGATGATAATGATTATAATAATTATGATGATTATGATTATTCAAAAAAAAATGATGATAAGAAAAATAAAGATAAGAATAAAAAAGGTAAAGTTAATAAAGGAAAGATTAAATTAAGAAATACAGAAGAAAATAATTTAGAAACTAAAATAAGTATAATGGTAAATCCATTAGAAAAAAATATTCAAAGAAATTTTGCAGAACAAATGAAAACATTATATTCAGAACAGAAAATTAATTATGATAAAAAAGGTAAAATATTAAATTCTTTTGAAAAAATATATTCATTAGAAAGAAAAGAGGATATAGATGATTTAATGATAATAGAAATATCATCATGTATTGGAAATTATACTTTTAAATTATCATCAACATATGATTTTGAAGAGGAAGATATTGAATATGATTCATATGATGATTATGGAAAAAAAATAATTTCAATTAATGATTTAAATAAAAAACATATTTATTTATCAATTGAACCAAATGGAAAAAATGATGATTGTATTGATTATAAAGGAAAAAAATGTACTATTGATTTTAGTTATATTTTATATTATTATACTACAACTTTAGAAGATTATCAAATTTCTATTATTAATGATAATATTACTTATTCTTCCTTAAGTAATGGAATTAAAATTACTATTCCTAAAATTTCTAAACTTGATTTTAATGGAGATTTAAGAGAATTTAATAAATTTAAATTTGATGCTTTTTTCACAAGTAATCAAAGTGAATTAAAAAAAATGCAAAGTATTTGTTATTTGTCTAAGTTATTTGAAGAAAATTATGAACAGAAAACATTTAGAAATTTTAAATTAGATAAAAATAATTCATATTTATTTAAGAATTTTATTCTTAATCAAACTTATTATATGAATATTCTAGCAACAAATCAAAAAACAGGAGAAATTATTGCATTTAAACCAATAATATTAGAAAAAAAAAGTGTATTTAATTTTAAAAACATCTTAATATTTATTTTAATAATCATTTTTTCATATATTGGTTTTGAAATATTAAAAAAAGTATTAATATATATTTATAATAAATATCAAAATTCTCAAAGTTATAATTATAATAATAATGGATATAGTAGAAGTGTTAGTAATGAAGGATATCAAAGACCTGGAATGAATATTGAAATGCCTTCTATGAAATTAGGTTTTTCTGATAAGATAAAATATACTAATTTATCTAATGGTTAATTTTAAATATTTAAAATAAAATTAAAATTAGTTAAATATCAATTTAATATATTTATAGTAAATTTTTTTAAAATAAAATTTTTAAATATTTAAAATAGTTTTTTAATATTATAAAATAATGAGTTTAGTTATAATGGGAACAAAATTAAGTGGAAAAACTAGTATAAGAAAAGTTGTTTTTGAAAAAATGTCACCTCATGAAACAATATTTATTGAATCTACAACAAAAATAGAAAAAAAAAAAATAGAAAATTTTGGAATTTGTAATTTAAATATAACAGAAATACCATTTAATATAAAGGAAGATGAAAAAAATAATGCTAATAATATTATTAAAAATTGTACTACTTTAATTTATGTTTTTGATATTTCAGATTCTACAAATTCTCCTTTTGAATATTTTAATACAAATATTCTACCAAATATATTAGAAAAATCTTCTATGTTACTTTCTATTTTTATACATAAAATAGATTCAATTAAATTATATCCAAATGAATTTACTAAAAAATATGGTGACATTAAAAAAAAATTTAATCAAATTTTAAAAGATAAAAATATTGATGTAAAATATTATATTACTTCAATTTATGAATATTCAATTTTTGAGACTTTTTCTAAAATAATTCAAAATACAATGCCAAAACAACAAAGTGAAAATATATTAAATTTATTAACAAATTTTGCACAATGTTGTAAATTTGATAAATGTTATTTATTTGATATTTTTTATAAAATATATATTGCTGATGACTTTTTACCTTTTGAAGAACAAATTTACGAATTATGTTCTGATATAATTGATGTTAATTTTGATTTAACAAATATTTACAAAGAAAATAAAAAAGATTCTTTTTTTGATAATAAATTTTCATGTATTTTTAATTTTGAAGATGGTATTGATGGAAGCAAAAATATATTTTATTTAAGATTTATTGATTCAAATTTTGTATTAATTGCAATGGGTAATGATTTATCTTTTAATAAACCACATTTACTTGAATATAATATTAATATTTTTATAAGAAAATTCAAAGAAATATTTAAAAAATAATTAATAATATTTCATTATAATTAATAACATTTTAGATTATAAATATTTAAAAAAATATAATTTTATTTCCAAATTTTAATTTCTTTTGCTCCACTAATTATGGTCCCATCTACATTTTGACAAATGGTATTAACAAAACTTAAATGTGTATAATTTCTAATTCCAATACAATCCCAATTATTAATTGAATTAACTTCATATTGTATTAAATTAAAATTTTTATAATTATATTTATTCCTATCACTATTACTTAATAAAAAAGATCCATCTCTTAATTTAATAATGCAATCAAACCAATGATTATCATGATTATCTAAAGTAATAAATTTTGTTTTTTGATGTTTTTCAATATCAATAATATAAATTCCTTTTTCTCCACAAACTGCTAAAAAACTTTCTTTTAAAATATAAAAAATATCACTTCCATTTGAACATTTTATTTCATCTATAAAATTATAATTAATTATTTCATCATCTTCATTTTGTTTTATGTTAATAAAACCTAAAATTTGAGAATTTGAATTTGATGATATTATTTCTTTATTTGGTAATTCAAAAATAGAATTTATTTCATTTGTAGTAAATTCGAATGTATGTATACAATTATATTTTTTATTTTCTTCTGGTTTATTCCAAATTTTTATATTACCATCAATTGAACAAGAAACTAAATTTAAATTTGATAATTGTATTACTTTATTAATTTGACTATTATGTCCTTTTAATATTTGTTCTATTTGATATTCTTTTTCTGATATTAATTTTATTATTTTTAAAGTTGTATCTGTTGATGCTGAAATTATTATATTTATATTTTCTTCATTAAATAATTTTGTTATATATTTTATTGGTTGATTATGTTCTCTTATTGTTAATGTTAAACTATAATTTTCTGTTTCATATATTCTTATTAGAGAATTATTTGAACAAGATGCCATTAAATTATTATCTAAAAGTATTATTTTATTTATTTCATCATTATCATCATTTATTGTTTTTAAATTTTTCTTTTTTAAAATATTATCTTTATTTCCTAAAATATAATTATTTGAATTTTGTAAAAAAGATAAAATTTTATTTGCTTTTACAAATATATCTTCATATTCATAAATTCCAGTTTCTTTGAAATTAAAATTAAAATTACTTTTTATATTATCAATTATTTCAAAATTTAAATCCCTATTTTTATTTTTAAAATTTAAAATATCAATAAGTCCTTTAACAAAATTTAATTGAAGTTCATTTTTCATTTTAAAAATATCAAAAGTTTTTTTAATTTCATTAACTTTATTTTGTAAAGAATTAATAATATTATTACTAATATTTTCAATTTTTTTAATATGAATATTTGCTTTTTGAAATTGAATATTAAAATTTTGAAAATCTTTTTTTTTTATAAGAATAGAACTTAAAGAAGTAATTTTATGATTTTGAAGATGAGAATTTAAACAATAAGTACATAAATTTTTTTGACAAACTTCACAATAACTTATTAATTTATCTTCATGTTCAGGACATAAAGAATCAAATTTATGTATAGTAATTTGAATATGATTATACCCTTTATCCTTTTCTTTACAATTATTACAATAAAATTTATTACATTTCTCACAATAATAATATGATATTCTTTTCTTATTAATAATTTCGTTACATTTACAACATGAGATTTTATATAATTGTTTTTTATCATTTTCTTTTAAATATTCTGATAATTCTTTTTTATATGAATGAAATAATCTACATTTTGAATATATATATGTGTTTTTAGAATCTGTTTGTAATTTTATTATTGGAATAAATGGACATTGTAAACATCTATATACTATATTTTCTTGTATATCATATGATGAAAATGAACTTTCTGATAAGATACTTGTGTTTATATCTGAATTTGATAAAGGTTTTTCTATATTTTCAGACATTAAATTTTTATTTTTTGAATTTTTATTTTTTTTTTTAAATGAGTGAAGAACAAAAAAATCAATTGCAGAAAATTATAAATGATTATAATGAAATGAAGAATAAATTAATAAAATTAACTCAAATTGTAAAACAAGAAAAAAAATCCAAAGAAGAATATGCAGAAAAAAATCAAGTTTTAGAAACACAAAATCATTCATTAGAAATAGAAAATAATACTCTTCATGTAAATTATGATAATATAAGAAAAAGATATGATCAATTACAAAAAGAATTAACAGAAACAAAAAAAAATGCAAAAAAAAATAATTTTTCAATGTTTAGTTATTTTTCAGGTTCAAATATAAAAGAAGAAAATAAATTAATGTTAGAAAGAATAAGAGTTTTAGAAAATGAATTAGAAGTTAAAATAAAAGAAAATGAAGATTGTCATATCGAAGTTTTTGATATTAAACAACAATATAATAATACAATTGAAGAATATGAGGAAAAATTAAAAAAAAATGAAAAAGAATTAAAAAATACTATTGAAGAAGGTCAAAATTTAAAAAGTAAAAATATCACTTTACAAAATTTAAAAGATATTGCAGAAAATACTATAATTAAAAAAGATGAACAAATAAATGAATTAACTAGATTGTATAATAATAAAAAATTTGAATATGAAAATATGGAAAAGAAATTAAATAAAAAATTAATAGAAAAAGAAAAAGTAGAAAAGATTAATTCTAATATTAATGAATATTTAAATTTTTCTTCTTTAATATATGAATTTGATTTTTTAAAAAATTGTAATGTTAAAAATAAATTATTTTTGGGACAGAAAAATTTTATAAAAAAAGGATTAGAAATAATTCAAACATTAATTTCTGATAATATAGAATATTTAATTGATTATTTTAAAGAAAGGTATAATATTTATTTATTATTAACAAATGATAAAAAAATTACTTTTATACTTGAAAAAATAATTTCATATTTAATTCTTTTACAACAATATTTAAAAACTTTTAATATTTTCATAGGATTAATGATTTGTATTTTAGATTATGAAAAAATAGAAGAAATAAATCTTAATAAATTAATTTTATATAAAAATATTTCATTAGTTTTTATTTCAAAAAGTTTTCAATTATTTAATTTAATATACAAATATATTATAGAATTATCAAAATATTTTGATGAAATTTCTTATACAAATAATAAATATATTAAAGACTTATATTGTATTATTGAATTATTTATCAAAAAAATTTATATTTGTTTGAATTTTAATAAAATATATAATTTACAAAATATTTCTGTAATAACAGATAGAACTTTTCATGTTTCTATAAAAGTAAATCATGATTATTTTAAAAATTATAAAAATATTAATATATGTATTTATGACCCAAAATTTTTATTAAATATATTTAATAATGACATTCCAAAAATAAAAACAATTTATGAAATATTGATTTCTAAATTTGAGTTATCAAATCAAAATGAGATTTTAACTTTTGAAAAAAATCAAATTATAATTGAAAAAAATAAAATAGATGAAATTAAATCAAATAGTGAAAATATATTAAAATATTTGAATGGAATTACAAATTGTATAAATCAAATTACAAATTTGAAAAAAGAATTATGTGAAAATTTCATATATAAAAATCAATATTTAGAAAAAGAAATTTTATTAATTATTTTTAATCCATATATATTTAATAAAATTAGCCCAGAAAAAAAAATAGAAAGAGAAATTATTGAAATATCATATAAAGAATCATTAGAAAATAAAGAAAAACTTAATAAATTAATGGAAAGTAAAAACTTAATTAAAGAAGATCAAAATAAAATATCAAAAAAATTTTCAGAATATGAATCAAAAATAAAAGAATTACAAGACATATTAAATAATCAACAAAATGAAAATGATTTATTAAAAATGAAATTAATGGATAAATCATTTAGTCAAGAAACAACCATAGAAGATAATCAATCAAATAATAATATTAATAATAATGAAATTTTTGATTTTTTAAATAATCAAAATTTAATATTAAATAATGAAAATATAGAATTAAATTCTTTAAAAGATGAAATAAAAAATTATAATGAAATTGAATATCATAGAAAAATAAATGATATTATAAAAAAATATTCTGCAAAAATAAAAAATATAGATATGAAAATTGAATCTAATATTCAAAGAGAAGAAATTAAAAATGATTATGAAAAAAAAATAAATAATTTAAAAAAAGATTTCTTAAAGAAAGAAAATGAATTAAACGATATAATTAACGAAAAAAATGATGCTATTGAAGGTTTCAGTCAACAAATTTCCTATTTATCAGAAAGTTTAGGAGAATTTCAAACATTAAAAAGTATATTATGTAATAAATGTCAAGAAGCTTTTGAAAAAAACAAAAATTAAAAAAAAAAAATATAAAACAAAGTTTAAATAAAAAATTTTTAAATATTATAAATATTAATTTCACTTATTTTTATTCTTTTAATACAACAAAATTAAAAAATCAATCCATTTTGAAAACCAAATAATAAAAAAAATTATTATTATAATAAAAAATTCTACATTATCATTATCATACATAAAAATTAATTTCTCTTTAAAAAAAATTTTTCAAAATAAAAAAATCACACAAATAAAAAAATCAATAATTCTCATACCATTGATCAAAAAGAGCCATTTTCCCTTTATCAATAAAAGCATCTTTCTTAGGTTCATATTCAACATAATTAACCTTAGCATAATCGACAAATAATTTATCAGTAGCTTGTAAAACTTCTTCTTCCTTCTCTTCTCCAAGAGGTAAATACCCTGCTTTCATATTCATTTCAATTAATTGTTCCCAATTAAAATTCTGAAACCAAACATGATTTTTAATCCTATCAATTTTAATTAATCTCTTAACTTGATTTTTATTAAGCATATGAGTCATTAAATTTTTAAAATCACGATCTTTGCAAAATGAAGGAAAAGTTAATTTTGTATTAACAACAGATAAATAAACTTCCATAGGATCATCTGCATTTTCTCCAAATGGTACTCCTCCACACATAAATTCATACATACAAATTGCAATTGACCAACAATCAACTTGAAATGAGTATCCTTCTCCTAAAACAACTTCTGGTGCCATATAATGTGGTGTTCCTATTATTGTTGATGTTCTATCTGTTATTTTTTTTGCTGTTCCAAAATCTATTAATTTAATATAACCATTTTTATTTAATACCATTACATTTTCTGGTTTTAAATCACGATATATGAATTTTCTATTATGAAGATATTCTATTGCTAATAAAAGAGAACCACCATAAAATTGAGTTTGGAATGCTGAAAGTAAACCTATGTCACGTATTGTGTCAAATAATTCTTTTCCTTGTATATATTCCATTAAGAAATATATGAAACGTTCGTCTTTTAAAGTTTTTACTAATTTAACTATGAATGGATGGTCTATTTGAAGAAGGATTGAACGCTCTAATTCTAAATTGTTATGTAATTGTTCGAAGTTTATTTGCTTACGTGATATACCTTTTATTGCATATGTAAATTTATTTTTTTTACTTTGGACTAAGGATACTGAACCATAATTTCCTGAACCTAATGTTTTTACAAAAAGTAAGTCATTTAATTCTATTGTGTCATCTTGGAGGTATAATCTATTTAATAAGTGTTGCTTCATGTTTTCTTCAATTGTACTCATAAAGTCGTTTTGACGTAGGAAAAATACAGATACTTGACCTTTTGATGTTATTGTTGCTGAACGATGCTCATTGAAAAATAATGCCCTTTCTCCAAAGTATTCTTTTTCATTTAAAGTTCTAATATATTTTCCATTTACTGTTATGTCAACTTTACCCTTTTTAACTATGTAAAATTTATCACCTGTTTCACCTTCTGTTATAATTTTTTGACCATCTTCAAAATTTTCTATTCCTATTTTACTTGTTAAAAGATTCATTTTAGTATTTGATAAATTTTTAAATACTGACACTTTAGATAAAGTGTCAATAATATCACTTTTATTTAAAATTTCTTGCAAACTTCCTCCTAAAGTTTTAACAACATCTTCAGTCTTTGCTTTAAGTAACAAACAATCAAATTCAGTAATTAAATCACAATCAATTTGTTCTTGTGAATTATTAAGTAATTGTTCTTCAAATAATAAAGCACCTCTATTTGCAACAATTTCTTTTTTTTCCTTATCAATTAAATGTCCATCAATAATAACTACAATATGACTACTTTTAACATATCCTTTTTCAAAAGCAATAGAACCAGGACCAAGATTAATAGCTTCAAAAAAATGAAAAACTTCCTTTAATAAATTAGTATTAAAAATTTTAAAATATTTTGAAGTAATAAATGAAGCTTTCATAAAATTCAAAAACAACAAAGTAATATATTTCTCACCTAACATATTCTGTAAAGTAACTTTAGAAATAGAATAACAAACACAATTAGTTTTAGCAACAACATCCATAGTCCTAAGACTTTGTACTAAAATAGATCTTTCCCCAAAATTTTCTCCTCTTTTAAGTGTTCTTACAACTTTCCCATCATGAACAATATTAACTTCTCCTTCTTTAACAATATAAATGCAATTAGCACTTTCTCCTTCTTTAACAATCAATTTCCCTTCTTCAAAAGTTTCTTTAATTAAACTAACACATAAAATAGCTTGTTGATAATGTTCAATACTATTTAATATAGGAACAGATTGAATAAAAGTTTTATTTTCTTCAAAATTCATTTTTGTAATATGATCAACAATTTTTCTAAAATTTTTCCTTTCTAAAACCCATAAACCACATTCAGTAATGGCTTTAACAGTACCTGAACGTGGTGCACCATGTAAAAGTGCTAATTCACCGAATGATTCTCCAACTGAGAAAGTTTTAATTTTTTTTCCATCAATATATAATTCAACAGTACCAACTTTTAAAATATAAAAAAAATTTCCTGGTGTTCCTTGTTGAAAAATTATAGTATTTGATGGTACTGTTGCAAAGGACATTTCTTTTATTATTTCTAATCGAGCTGCTTTTTCTAATGTTCTCATAAAAAAATGTTTTATTATACAATTGTCTATTAATTCTTTATCTTCACATAAACGATTGTGTTTCATTTGAATTGTTAATACTTCTGATTCAACTTTTGAGGATTCTTCTTCTTCTTTTGTTATTATTAGATTTTTTTTTTTTGTACGAGTAGGAGCTTTTGTGTTATCTATTGTTATGTCTTTGTTTGTAAAATTTATTGGACTTATATCACGGAAAAGTTGAGAACCCATTTTTTATGGTTTTTTTTTTTGGATTTTTTATTTTTTTTTTTTTTTTTTTTTTTTTATTTTTTTTTTTTTTTTTTTTTTTTTTTTTTTTTTTTTTTTTTTTTTTTTTTTGTTTTTTTTTTTTTTTTTTTTTTTTTTTTTTTTTTTTTGGATTTTTTTTTTTTTTTTTTTTATTTTTTTTACTAAGTTTGTTTTAGATTTTTTATTTTATTTCATTATTTATTTATTTTTTAATTTTTTATGACAAAAAATATATTTTTTTTT
>Ga0256407_10003715_pt1 | contig 26678 bp, 30 predicted proteins | sample RumenRJG_04DNA_FD_193489 | JGI IMG/M metagenome (GOLD analysis project Ga0256407, IMG submission 193489) | Bovine rumen microbial communities from Lethbridge, Alberta, Canada - RJG_04 | ecosystem: Host-associated > Mammals > Digestive system > Stomach > Rumen | place: Canada: Alberta... | reverse complement strand
CATTTCATTGTGCATTATTTCTCTGCCTGCTGCCCCCAACCTGTATATAACTTTTGAAAACAGCAACCAGGATAATATCTACACAGCAAAATGCCTCATGCCATCCATGCACTTATCATTATAAAGGCATGGATGGCATGTGTGCAAATGCTTTTTCAGTACCCGCAAATGTCAAGGTGCTGACAAGCACTTCCTCAATGCGGAAACATGGGGACAGAAACAAAAGGACCGTCCCCGATAAAGGCCTTGAGATCAATGAGCATACAGAGGGTTGGCTTTCTGTTGTTTTTCTTATTCTCATTGTTTCCTTACATACTCCGATTCATAAGTCCCTGCCTGACGAAACAGATTGATCAGAAAGTTTCACACAAAGCCATGAAGCCTGTTTCATGCACTCTAAGAATACCCCTACTGCAGATATTGCAGAACAAGAGACAATATCTCCACAGTGATCTGATAAGCCTCCGGGCACTCGCTGGCTCTGGGGCCTCCGATGCAGAGATCCAAATTGTCCGGGAGTTCATTCAGCCATGCCATAATCGCGTGAATATCTTCCGGTCCCCGAGCGGTAAACATGGGCTTGTGAAGAAGGCTTCCCTCCTCTAATCCAACCCGGGTTCCCTTTGACTCCGCAGAGTATTCCGGCATAATGGTCAGAATGGCATCTGTATCCCGCATATTCCATCGGGTCCTCTGGGCTGTACCGGCAGAAGGTGTTTCCTGCAGTTCGGGATAGTCCGCCAAGAGTCCCGGAGGGAAAGGGCGATCCTCTGCCCATCCGCCCCTGGGGCACCAGCCACAGATTTCAATATGATATTTTCTTGCGATATCCAGAGCTGCCCTGTCGACGCCGGTCTGGCCGCCGCTGCGGATGCGTTTGAATTTGTTAGTCATTAGGACTCCATCTCCAGATTTGAAAAGAACACGAATAAAGGACCGTCCCTCTGCCTCTCCTGCCTCTGCTCCCACTGCCCACGTTATTTATATATCCTATCTCCGATTTCCTTTGTGACATTCTCAGAGGCTTCTGTCAGTTCTCCTTCGGGAGTAAGGATCGGTGTGTCCAAAACTGCCTTAATGGTACAGGCAGTAGAGGCTGCGGCGGCGATTGCCTTTTTGGATTCGAGTGTGTATGCACGGTAGTCGATGCCTTCTGTTTCAACAATATCCTGCATTTTCCATACCTGAGGAAGGAACAGGGCATCAAGATGAGCCAGGAGATTATAGAACATATAGGTCCTTCTGCGAATCGCCGAGCACTGGACGGAAGCCGCATTAAGAGATTCCACGATTTCATCCGCCTGGGCTTTATTGGAGAGGGCTTTTTCCAGCTTTTCTTTTGATTTTGCCTCGGTGATCATGCCCATTACCATAAGTGCAGGACCGGCCACAAGACCGCCAAGTACGTACATGCCTCCTGCCATTCCAAGCCCCCCGCTTGCCAGGGAACCACCGCCAAAGAATGCCAGTGTAGCATTCGTGGCAGCTGCACCACTCAGTGCGGAGATGGCTGTTCCTGTTGAAGCACTGGCAAATGTCATGGCTGCACCGTATGCCCCCACTGCTGTGAGTGCACCGCCGGCAACACCGGCTGCTGCTCCACCTGCCACGCCAATGGCAAAGCTTCCAAGTTCCTTTAGTTCCTGAAAAGTATTCTGGTCAATGTGGAGGTTTTTCAGTTCCTCCAGACCGATTGATGACTGAAAATCTATATTTTTTATTTTTTCAAATGTTGTAACAAAATCCGTCACGTTTCGGTTCAGGATTGACAGTTTCTCTTTTCCGAGAGATTCCAGAGCCGCCCCAACTTCCTTTCTCTGCCTGTCAAGTTCATCCCGGGCATTCTCGATACTCTGATTCGCAATCTCATTAATCTGTCCTGCTTTGCTGTTGTCTGAGACAGCCTTGATTGTCTTGGAGCCGCCGACTGCACCTGTCGCTACTGCAGCACCTATAAATAATAAGGGTAATGCCATTTTCTCACCTCAAGCCATATAAACCGCAATGCTGCCCGCACTGCTAATAATGAATAGACCGTGGTTATTATCATCAGAAAACCTGTAAGGAAGCCTGTCAATCCTCAATCAGAGCATGCACTCCGGTTATGATTGTTTCCCTACGTTCTTTTAATTCATTCACCTGCTCTTCAATCACGGAATAGGGACGGTTCATCGATTTCAGCCACTCCTCTTCCTTCTTGAGCGCTGTAATGGTACGCAATGTCTGCTCCATCTCAAGCGGTATAGCGGGATCAATAATCAGAGCTTTGGCAGCAAACCGTATCAGCCGTCTTTCATTCGCGCTGTAGTCTCCTTCACTGAAAGCCATGACCAGCAGATCCCAGATCAGGGTCTTCGCATCGATCCCCTCTCCGGTATCTTCTGCCTTGTAAAGGATTTCAGCCGCATAATCGTGAATGAAGTCAAAATACTCATCTTCATCCGATAATACTGCTTCCTTCATGGAAAGATCTGCAATCAGTTCGTCCTTCCACTGCTCAAAATCAGGATCAAGGCTGTTTCCGATTTCCAGGAACTTTTCCTCTTCCTCAGGACTGATGCTGCCATCAGCTGCCATCAGACAATAGATAAGTTTAAGGGAGTCCTTTACAGACACAATCCTTTCTCCGGCAACGTTCGTCTCCAGAGCAGATCTTACAGCCTCGTCTGTTTTCTTTGTTCTGTCCAACTTATCTCCAAGCACCGCACCGCCCTTTGAAACCAGGGATCCCAATGTGGATTGGCCCATATGTGCTGCATCTTTAACAGAATCGCCTACATTAATATTTTTAACATTATCCGGCAGGTTATCCGCAACATCGGAAACTGTTTTTTTCAGGTCATCTGCAGATTTCTGTATATTTTTCTTTATGTTTTTCAGGTCAAATAATGCCATTACCAATCTCCTTAATAATCCTGACCACCAATAAAACTTATAATTTAAAGGCAATGTCTGAGTCCATCAGATCATCGAATTCCTGCTGATTTGTAAACTGAGTATCATATCCAAGGATCTTTTGGATTTCCACATTTCCCTTGATATAACCGTCAACATCGCCATCCATAATCGCCTGGTCCATGGCGGCAAAGCCGGATTCAAAGGTCTCCAGGTGCTCAGTAAGGTACGTTGAGACCACCCGTTCCATCTCTTCCCTATACTGACGAATCATTGCGACAGATTCCACACAGGCCTTCTCAATGAGCATCCGCTGTTCATAAGCTTCCTCATATTCCTTCTGTGCCTTCCGCAATTCCTTATATGCTGCCATTGAAGCGGTGTACGCCATAACCGGATAGGAAAGCTTGAAAATCTCTTCCACACTGCTCACTCCAACTTTTTCATCGATTTTCAAAGCAGCCAATAAATCTTTCGCCAGCTTTTTACTACCCGGACCTGTCATGTTCTTGATAAAGTCCTCGTCCGAAATCTGCTTTTTCATATACTGGCTGACCCAGATGCCAATCTTCTGCGCACTGTCCACAAGTTCGGATGAAAACTTCTGCGTGGCAAGCTCCTTGATCCCAACCGCTGAGATTCCTGCCGAAACCACCGCTGTGGCATGCTTTTTCAAATGATACTCCGCATAGGGCATCATTTCTTTCATGACCTCTTCTTTTGCAATTTTCCAGTCCTCATCAGAAAGATTATTCCTTTTGCAACAGAGGTCAAAAGCAATATTGATCAACTTATTAATATCTAATTCAGGCTGCTTCGACTGAGAAGCGGTCTTTGTTTTTGCTTTAGATGTGCCTGATTGAGATGCCATGGTCAACTCCTTTTTAAAAAATATTATGATTCAATGTACTTGCATTGATTTTTATCTAATGGGAATCCACAATTCGAACCCATCAATCACGATATCTTTCTCCTCCAGCACCACGCTGACGGCAGCCCGCAGGACAAATTCATTGTCCATCTCGTAGTAATAGTAGTTTTTGTAGTAATTATATGCCATATCATCGAACAGTGTTTCATTCAGCAGATTCCGGTCAATGGCTTCGCAAAGGAGCATTTTAGAGGCGGTTCTGTATTGTAAACATCTCTTAAAAGGACAGAAACACCTTTTCAATCATAACCGTTTTCACCCCAACCCGGATCCTTCATAAGCTCGCGCCCCACACCGATCAGATCTGCCGCTCCGTTTGCAAGGAGGTCCTCCGCATCACTCAGGGACTTCACTCCGCCTGTCAGAAGGACAGGAATGGAGACTGCCGCCCTGACAGCTTTAGACATATCCTGAAAATACCCCGCTTCACCATGCCCGGCACGGGTATATCTGCACATTCCCCCGGAGAGACTGATCATGTCCGCGCCGGACTCCTCCAGGACTTTAGCTGCGTACACGCTGTCATCGATCGTGCTTCCGCCATCCATGTAGTCGCATCCGCCAAGGCGGACAGACAGGATGAAGTTCTCTCCGACCGCATCGCGGACGGCTTCCAGGACTTCTCTATGGATCCTCAGCCTCTTTTCCAGGCTTCCGCCGTATTCATCTGTCCTGTGGTTGGTAAGCGGTGAATAGAACTGGTTGAGCAGATAGGCGTGCGCCGAATGGATCTCAGCGCCGTCGTATCCAGCCGCCTGCGCCCGTAGCGCCGCCGCCGCAAATAAACGGACCACATCATCGATCATTGCCTGATCCATCTCCAGCGGCGCCGTTCCGTCGCCCATCATGGGATGTGTGGGAAGGACCACACTGCTCGCGGAAACAGCTTTTCCTCCTGTGACTTCAGAGGGTGCGGCGCTCCCCGCATGGTTGAGCTGCGCGATCGCAAGGGCTCCGCCCTCATGGATCACATCCACCAGGCTGCGAAGGCCGTCGATATCCTCATCGGAAGAGATGGCCAGCTGCCTGGCCTTCGCCTTTCCTCCGGCCGCAATAAAGCTGTGCTCCGTGACCACGATCCCGACATTTTTGTTCTTAGCGCGGGCACCATAATAGGAAAGCATGGGCTCTGTCACCTTGCCGTCTTCCGTGCTCTGATAGGTCGCAATCGGCGGCATGACGATCCTGGTCCGGGTCCTGTGTCCCCGGATCATCAACTCCTCTCCTGCCAGATTCCTCCCGTTCCTTTCCATCACAGCAAGTTCCTCCAGAAACAGTTCATAATAATCATCCTCGCCAACAAGGAGTGGTGAATTCTCGCCCCCGCCGTTGGTGGACCGCCGCATGGCCGCATAGTAATCCTCTCCGGCGGACAGAATATCCATCTCATAGAGCTCAACACCTGCCTGTGTGCTCAGTCGACAAAAATCTGACAGCGGCGTCCTGCTGTTTCTGGTTTCCAGAAGTTTTCTTCTCAGTGCAGGATCTTTGACAGCTTTGTTGCGTAGTTGTGACAGTGCTTCATATACTTCCATTTTGATCCTCTCCACTACGGGATCCACATCTCGAATCCATCGACTGTAATATTGTTCTCCTCCAGCACTACGCTGACGGCAGCCCGCAGAGCATATTCATTGTCCATCTCGTAGTAATAGTAGTTTTTGTAGTAATGATATGCCATATCATCAATCAGTGTTTCATTTAGCTGGTTCCGGTTTATATTCTCCCGGGCAAGAAAATGTTCCACTTCCCACAGGGATTCTTCCATGTAGGTTTTTTTGTTTTCACTCATTGATTCTCCGTCCTGCTCTGCATAAAGCGGTAATGTGCTTGCCAGATAGTCCGCGTAAGCAACGCTGACACAGAAACCAAGGCCTTTTACTTCGTCCATGTCAGCAACGTATTTCTTCACACTTTCAAGTACCAAAGAGCATCGCTTAATATCCGCCGTATAGATCTTTTCCAGTTCGCTCGTATCATATCTGCCGCGGGTCCATTTCAGCTTGCGATAGTCGACTTCGTCAGTGATTCCGAAATACTGGAAAGTGCTGAGCAGGTTCCGATCAATGGCTTCTCCGAGAAGCATCTTGGAAGCGGTTCTTCCTTCAAAGTATTTCAGAATATCCTTTCCGTCCATGCGGTCCGGAGTCGCTGTCAGTCCCAGCAGGATCTTGGGATGATAGTAGGAAAGCAGCTCCTGATAGGAATTTGCGGCGGCGTGATGGAACTCATCCACACAGATATAATCGTAGTAATCCGGTGTCGTCCACTGGGCCAGTTTTGCAGAATTAAAGGACTGGATACTGATAAAAAGATGTTCAATGTCTGTCGGCTTTCTGCCATCCACATAGAGTTCGCCGAAGTTGAAATCGTTCAGAATCTCCTGGAATGTCTGGATGCTCTGTTCCAGAATCTCTTTTCTGTGAGCAACGAACAGGAGACGGGCCCGGGAATTCGCTTTTTTGAACCTCTTGTAGTCAAAAGCGGAGATCACGGTTTTGCCGACGCCCGCAAATGTCAAGGGATTGACGAGTAATTATTAACGAAATGTTTTCTCTTGATCGGAAATCAACAACAACTATTTAGATTCCTATAGTAAATATAGTCTTTGTTTTATTGTTTTGATGGAAATATACGATTCCAAAAAGCTTTAATATCATCCAACAATGAAATGTGAATATGTTCATACAACACCGCGTAACTAAGAGTGTAGTCTCTACCATCACTATATTCCAATTCATTTACACTCGAATATCCTAACTGTGATAAATATTGTTGTAAATCATTAAATGCGCTGTTCAAGTAATCTAAAGCCCTGCTTTCTGAATAGCTAACAGCATTAACGATAAAGGAATAGTCAAATTCTATATCACGGAGTATCTTGCACTCAGTTTCTGTTATGTTCTCATTCTCAATTAAGAACATTTTGTTCTTCAGCACTTCATGTATGGATGGGATAACATATTTTTCCATATCATTATACAAACCATCCAATAGAAATTGTTCTCTACCGTTAATATAGATTCTGGTCAAATCAATTGCACTATCTTTTACCGCCTTTTTACTATTTTGTTCTTTGGCATCATCTATCGTTTGCTTAAGTTTTTTAACAAGCTCCGGATTCGAACACAAATTTTCTTGCAATAACCGCAAATATTCGTTTCCCCACCCTAACCAAGTTTTCTTTGTCCCCCCAAGAGATTTATCACAAATAATCACTCTGTCTGCTATATTTTCAAACATATATACTATCTTCAAAACACAGTCCATTTTGTAATTTTTCTTTACTGATGACTTTGCTATAAAGAAATTCACAAAAACAACAAGTATCAAAAGATTCGAAATTGATGCTTCCATACAGACAGCTTTCGCCAAAGCAGTAGTTGGGTAAATATCCCCATATCCGACTGTAATGAATGTAATCACGCTAAAGTATATTGCATCAAATAGTCCAGACATTTTATGGAATGCATTTTGTTCCTGCAACAATTGTACACACCATATAATTGATCCTGAAAGAAAAAGATTTAGTAAGAAAATATTAACTCCAATTTCAGATGCCGAAAATCTTTGATCTGCTATTAATTTTTTTCGATTCGTAAGTATTCCAATTAGCTCTCCATACAGGCTAACATAGAGTACTTGAAGAAAAAATAATAAAAACAGATATGATCTTCCCCAATGCATAACCATGTAAAAAATGGCAATAGAAGCAAAAAAATATGTGCGGAGAAAATAATATCTCAGGCCAAAAATCGTTTTAAACTCTGGTTGACGCCGTTTCTTTTCCATATATTCTGACACTCATTTCTCCTTCAATTCTTCCGTTAATACGTTTTCTCCATGTCAAGTATATCAAGATTTTCGTTTGGGATATTGTTTGACTATGTTTTTTAGTTTACTAACCTTTACCATCATTTATTGGCCTGCAATGTTATAAAAAATATGTGTCACAAAAATGCGAATAATCCTCCAGACTTGGCACACTTTATCTAATAATATCAGTCACCCTTTGTACTCCCCGAACTCATACTCTAGTATCTTTCTATATAAATCAGTACGTTCATTAATAGACGATCTCTTAAATTCGTTATAGGCTTTAAAGGGGAGCCCTGCACTATTCATGAATCCCAGGAAACCAGGATTGCTTATGTACTTTTGTTGATTCAGTGTCTGAGCTAAAATATTCTGCGAAAAATATTGTTTGACCTTAACATCGTAAGCCGCATCACCATACGACGCATTAAAGCTCTTCGGAAGAACTAACAGATCTCCAATACTATTTCTAACTGTCCCTGTGTGTCAGAATAGATGTCAGTGAAGCCAAATAGTTTTTGTGGTAGCATAGAGCTATCACAGAAAGGAGCTTCACATGAACTACAGCCCTGAATTCAAGGAAGCAATGCTCCGCAGGATGCTTCCCCCGAACAATGAGTCCATCACCAAGATCTCCAAAGAAGAGGGGATCTCAGAGCAGACGCTCCGAAACTGGCGTGATAAAGCCAGACAGGAGGGATACGCTGCTCCCGGGAAGGATGCTGTTCCGGATGACTGGAGCACACAGGACAAATTTCTGATCGTTGTCGAAACTGCCAGCATGAACGAGGCTGAGCTGGCCGAGTACGCCCGAAAAAAGGGACTTTATGTCGAGCAGATCAAGGCCTGGAAGGACGCCTGTATGAATGCCAATGGCGGCGTAGCGAAGGAAGCTGCGCGCCTGAACCGTGAGCTCAAGGATTCCCAGAAAGAACGCAAAAAACTGGAAAGAGAGCTCAAGCGGAAGGAAAAGGCGCTTGCCGAGGCAGCGGCGCTGCTGGTGCTGTCAAAAAAAGCAAATGCGATCTGGGGGGATCCAGAGGACGAAAAATAAGCGCCTCAGATCGCAGCGAAGCCATAAAGCTTATTGATGAAGCAGTTGTATCCGGAGCCAGGCTCAGCGCAGCATGTAAGCGGCTGGGAATAACTGAACGAACCTACTACCGCTGGCAGGAACTGCTCAAAAAGCATGGCACCTGCGAGGACCGCCGGACGTATGCAGACCACACAGACCCTTCTAATAAAATAAGCCAGGAAGAACGAGAGCAGATCCTGGATACAGTGAACGAAGAACGCTTTGCAAGCATGCCTCCGTGCCAGATCGTGCCCGCCCTGGCAGATGAAGGGACATATATCGCGTCAGAGTCCACATTTTACCGTGTCCTGCGAGAGGAAAAGATGCAGAACCACAGAGGGAGAAGCCAGGAACCCGGAAAACACGGGAAACCGACCTCATACTGTGCAACTGCTCCCAATCAGGTCTGGACCTGGGACATTACGTATCTGTCAGGACCGGTGAAAGGGATCTTCTTTTACCTGTACCTTATCATCGATATCTTCAGCCGTGATATCGTAGGATGGGAAGTCTGGGCAGAAGAATCGGCGGACCATGCCAGCGACCTGATCCGCCGGGCATGTCTTGGCCAGAAACGCCTGACCACAGCGCCGCTTGTGCTTCATTCCGACAATGGCTCACCGATGAAGGGAGCCACTATGCTGGAAACCCTCTACGCACTGGGCATCACCCCGTCGAACAGCAGGCCACGTGTAAGCAATGACAACCCGTATTCAGAGTCTATGTTCAAGACCCTGAAATACCGTCCCAACTACCAGCCGAAGGGCTTCGAAAATATTGAGGAAGCCCGGGAATGGGTCGCGGGATTCGTCAACTGGTACCGCCATGAACATCACCACAGCGGGATCAAATTCCTCACCCCTGCCGAGCGCCATAACGGAAAGAGCCAGGAGGTTCTGGATAATCGTCATGATGTATATGAAGCAGCTAAAGCAAGACATCCTGAACGCTGGAATGGCAGGCCTACCAGAAACTGGGAAAACATCACAGAGGTTTATCTGAACCCGGACAGGAAATATGAAGAGACACCTGTTCCTTCCGGTAATTCTCTGGAAGCTGCGGCGTCATAGTATTTCATTCTTGCGTGGGTGCTGTGTACCTGGGGCAGGCTGAGCTGTCAATGGTCGCGGAGCGACGGCGGAGCCGCCTGCCATTGACAGTTCAGCCTGCCCCGGGTACCATCCGCCCAGCAAGAATGAGATACGACTCCAGGAAGCGGACGTTTACCTCATAAACAGTTGATATTTCAAATGGCGGTGCGCGGACATAACATAGATCGTTTTCGTGATTTCCGGTCGTGTCTTGCTTCCGGGCGGGTGCTTTGCTGAGGCAAGGCGTTGGCTTTTCGAAGAAAAGGCATGTAGCCTTGCCTCAGCAAAGCACCCGCCCGCCCAAATAATCAATAACAGTTTTACTGACAACTACCTTGACAAACAGCGGGATCTGCGAGGGGCAAGCCCAGCAATGGGCTTGTCTACTCACCCCATGAAATTCTTATAAACGTATTAATTCGTATTGACAAAATCGATGTTTGTGATAGCATTGAGAATACAATATGGGGACTCTATTATAAGTCCCCAATTATATTTACTAAACGATACGTAAAAACGACATTAATATGAATAACACATAGACAAAATTAATTTTCACATATACGAACCTATTTAGTAAATGGATTAGGCTGGCTAATCTTATCATTGAATGCGTGTTATAGCACACAAAAAGCACTTGCACATTCAATTTGGATGTGAGATTTTTCTATATATGAACTGCGATGTCCTTATTATGAAAGCAGGTGGAAAATGACTACAAAGCCGGAGGAGATGACGAATTTTACTTTTAAGATTGATAAGAAAACGAGAGAAGAATACAGTGAACTGTGCAATGCAATTGGGCTTTCCATGTCAGCGGCGACTCTGGCACTGGTCAGACAGGCGGTCCGATCACAGAGCATGTTCTTTTCGCTGAGAGATGAGAACGGTTTTACTTCTTCGGAGACAGCAGAGTTAAGACGCAGGATGGCAGATGTCAAAAAAGGGATGGACGAAATACATACTCTTGCCGGGGATGATGAATGAGAAATCTGTTATGGCAATCAGAGGCCTGGGACGAATATACAGAGCTTCAATCAGATATGAAGCTCCTGAGGAAAGTATATTAATTGCTGAAGGATATCATGCGTAACGGATACAAATGCACTTATGGAAAAGCCGAAATGCTGAAAGGTGATTTAAGCGGCTATTGCAGCGTACGCATCGATCAGAAAAACAGGTTCATATTCAAAGCAGATAAAGTGGCAGTAATTATTATTCAATGTAGCGGTCATTATTATGACACTTGAGGGCATTTCCCTTTATGAAACAGTTAAAAGGTATCAGATGATGCTTAATAAATATGCCGCTAATCGGACCATGAAGGACACAGAGCCATGACAATATCGGAGAGGATATTCGAACTGCTGGACAAGCGCGGTATGAGCCAGAAGGTATTCGCCGAGAGGACGGGGATCGCACAGAGCAGCATCAGTGCAAACGTCAAGCACTTTTTTACATCGTGTAAAAAACTCTTTACCGTGGTGGCAAAATCATTTTACCGCCCACATTACACAGAACGGATACAGCTTGGAATATAGTTTTACAATTGAAGTATACAGAATAAGAAATCCCCAAGAGTTAAAAATTGTTGCAAATATTACATATAAGTAATATAATAAACAGTGGGAAGGGGAAAAGTAGTGGAACTTGAATGCCTTAACAATAATGTATTAAAGAATACTTATGCTCTGTCATGTGTTAAAGAAGAATTCCAGAAAGCAGTCAATGAAAAATGGAGACAATCACCACCATGGGAGCGATATCAAAAAAAATTAATTGGGAATTTAGCTATTCTAGAAGATTATAAGGAACAAGCTATTACACTTGTTCAGTTTGAAAAGCTAACAGGGGTTGATAACCTTTATAGTATTAGATATCCAAAAGCAAAGAAAAACATTAGAGTCATATATACAATTTATGGTGATTCAATTATTCTACTTAAAGCATTTTTAGAAAAAAGCGATAGTGATTATCAAAGAGCGATAAAGATTTCAAAGGAAAGATTAAAACAGCTTATTAATGATTAAATTAGTTAATAGATTTGGAGATGAGATATAGTGATGGGAATTGCTGAAAAAATTGCTGGTGCGAAGAATGCCACTTGGTTAACGGAAGGTCTATCTGATCCAGAACTTAGGACAATTGTTGAGTTAGCGAAAATTTCTGCACGAATAGAAAAATCCCGGTTAGATTTAGGTATGACACAAGCAGAATTTGCTGCATATATGGGTGTTTCACAGAGCATGGTTTCAAAATGGGAGAGTAGAGAATATAACTTTACAATAAGAACGCTTAATGAAATCTGCCAGAAACTTCATCTTGAACTATTAGTTAATGTGGGTTCAGTATGTGAAAAGAATGATTATAAAATCATTAAGTGGGATAATGAGGTTATAACAAATAGCAGGAATGACTATAAGTGGCTTAATCGTCTTCCTGAAGAGGAGGCTATAGCATAATGGAATTTAATATGGTTGCTAAGGGCATTGAGTTCATTGGAACAACGATTAAATCAATTAATGTTGAAAACAATATTGTTGATGTCGATCGGGAAGGGAAAAGAAGTTTTGGCCTGACAATTAATGAACCTCTGTTTGAAGAACATAATAATCATTTTTTTTCACAGATAATGATTGATTTTATCATCGACATTGAACAATCTGAAGAGCAAAAATGTCAGTTAAGGTTATCGATAGAAGGTGCATTTATTTCGGGTGAAGGTGTTGGAGAAGAGGAGTTTAAACATCTTGTGATTATAAATGGAGCAGCAGCACTTATTGGGATTGCAAGAGGGAAAATAGAAACGATTAGTGCTGCTATGTTTAATAATGGAAAAGTCGTAATCCCATTTATTAATATAGTTGATTATTATAGAAGCTTGGGTAAGTAGTAATTGTAGAACAATTAATATTCACGTTGGTGCCTGAAAACATGAAATTTTTATAAACGTATTAATTCGTATTGACATAATCAATGTATGCGATAGCATTGAAGATATAATCCTGTCTTTGACAGTTGAATAAGAGTCAAAAGCCCACAAAGCGCGTATTTACGTTATTTGCGGGCTTCTCGTGGATAATCAAAGTTTAGTGGGGCTGCCAAATCTTACAGGAAGGAATACAGGATGGGCAGATAAATGCCCTTCTTTTTATGTATAGAAAAGGCCTGACCCGAAAGTCAGACCCTAAAACCAGACCCTAGAGACTATATCTGTCGCTAAATCGTTAAGGAAAGAATCGAAGATGGTGCAAACGAAAAAGCAGTGCTCCGCATTTCGATAACTGCCCTTTCGTTTGCATCAATTTCGATTTTTCCTGGTTGAACAAAGCGCGTCCGGGATGCCAGTATATATGGACTTTCAATCAGAACGCTTCTGTCCAGAGTGTAGCATGGATCCTCTGATAACTGTACTGTTTTATACAAGAAAACCGCGATGACTGCATCAGAAATAAGCCTCTACAAGGCTTCGCAGAGATCCGTATTCAGTTTTAAGGGTTCAGCAGAGCAGATGCGGCTCCGGCCGGAACAAAGATGGATCAGCACTTATCGGAATGATTCTTCCGCCACAGGATGAGCATTTACAGACATCTTTGTTATAGAGAAGCCGGATGATCGCCGGGGCATCCAGATCCTTCAGTCTGGACAGATACTTCTTACAGCCAAGCAGGTTTCGGCATAGGGTGATCTTGCTCCTTTTGTTACGTGAGGACAATAGTCCGTAGTGACGGATCCGGACGAACCGTTTGGGCGGGACATGCATCAGAAACCGCCGGAGGAACTCTTCGCCGGAGATAGAGACCTCTTTCCACTGCCCCTGATTTTTATAATCTTTGGCAGTGAAGGTAACAGAGCTGTCTGTCACAGATTTGATCCGATAGTTGCTGATCGCGATCCGATGGGTATATTTTCCCAGGTAGCGGATAACAGATTCAGCGCCATCAAATGGCTTCTTACAGTACGGCACCCATTCTTTGTCGTAACAGGAATCCAGAAGTTCTTTGAAAACATAATGGTTGCGATAAGGTTCTGCAGTGCCGTGAAACTCAAGCTTTCCGTTTTCCCACAGTTGTTTTAATTCTGCGAGGTATTTACCGCGGAAGAGGCGTGAGACAACCCGGATCGGAAGGAAGAAATCCTCCCCGTTGTCCTTCCAGTGATTCCCGGGATCAAGGCCGCCGCCAAGGACAACGGCATGGATATGCGGATGGAAATTCATCTCACTGCCCCAGGTATGGAGAATACAGATGTATCCGATGTCAGCGCCAAGATATTTGCTGTCAGAGGCCAGTTCTTGAAGCGTATCCGATGAAGCATGATAAAGGGCGTTGTAAAGAAGTTTCTGGTTGCTGTAAATGACCGGGTTCAGTTCCTCCGGGACAGTGAAAACCATATGGAAGTACGGAGCGTCCAGCACATCTTCCCGGCGTGCGTCCACCCACTTTTCCTTCGGAAATTCCTGGCACATGGGGCAGCACCGGTCACGGCAGGAATTATAATGGACAGAGATGCAGCCGCAGTCCTCACAGACGCTGATGTTGACACCGAAAGCACCGGTCTTGCAGTTCATGATGTGGTAAGCTGCTTTTCGCTGAACCGCAGATAGAGCATGAGCCTTTTCATAGTCCTGGTAAAAGCGATTGAAAACATCCTGAATCGTACAATCCGCATTCATTCCGCACCGCCTTTCGGATTATCAAAAGGACTGCGGATGCCAAGCAGACTTTTGTTGCTGACATGGATATAGATCTCTGTGGATCTGGGATCTACATGTCCGAGCAGCGCCTGGATGTACTTAATGTCGACGCCATTCTCAAACAGATGGCTGGCAAAGCTATGACGGCAGCAATGGCTGGATACCTGTTTTGTAATCCCCGCTTTGGCTGCACTTTTCTTGAAGTATTGATTGATACTGCTCTTGTCAAGATAAGTTCCCGTCCAGGAACTGGGGAAAAGAATGTCTCTGGGCTTACCACACTTGAACCAATACTCCGTCAGAAGATCAAGGTTCCGATCGGAAAGTATCGTATATCGATCCCGCCTGCTTTTGCTCTCACGGACATGAATGGTTTTATTGGAGCGTGATATGTCATCATAATGGAGATGAACCACTTCAGACACCCTAAATCCGGATGAATACATCGTGGCTATGATCGCCTTATGTTTAAGATTCGGTGTCGCGTCAATGATGCGCTGCATCTCGTCTCTGGACAGAACTGTAGGAAGAGAACGATCAAGCTTCATCCTGGGAATGTCTTCATCATCCCAGTTCATTTTTAGAATCCGTTTATAGAAAAAACGGATTGAGGCATGGTAGTGGTTATAAGTCTGGGGAGCCAGACCTCCAAGCCGTTTCTCAGTAAGAAATGCATCAACATCATCTGTTGTAAGGGCAGAAATATCTTTGTTTACGGTGCGAAGGAAATAGTCTACAGAACGGCAGTACGCAGCAACGGTAGATTCCTTCAGGTTCCGCTTCACGGCTTCACGGTGGATCTGTTCGAAAATATCTTCGTACATAATAAAACCTCCTTGAGAGTAGTGTTTGCAGTTACAACTACCCATCAGGAGGTGCGTTGGCATCATAATTCCGATTGCGGAAGACGCCTGATAATGCTATTCTTTTCATAGGCAGTGGGGCTTTCCGTATTCAGTTGTTTGGTGTGGTAACTTAACAATACCGAATTACGAAAAGCATTTCCACTGCTTTTTATTTGTCAATAAAGTAAAACTGCGCCACAGCCCTGGCAGGCCATCGCGCAGCGATTTGTTCAATGGCAGGAAATGAGGCTTGTATGTAAAATCTCCTTACCCCGTGGGGGCAAAATCATCTTACCGCCTACAGTTGTTGAACAACGCTAGTCCCGCCCAAAGAGACAGACTTTTGCATCCTGGTGCGAGGAAAATGATATCAGCTGCGAAAGGCAATACTATTACTGGCAACGAAAAGTACGGAAGAAAGCAGTTCAGGATGCCCAGACTACTCTACTGTAATCATCTGCTCTGGAAGAATCTCAAATCATTGGTGTTGGCACCATTTAATTTTTATAAATGAGATACTGCGCTGAATACAGTACATGAGACTAAAAATTGTATTTTTACGTACAGGTTTAAGAAGGAAGGAATTCTAAAAATGCTCGATAGAACACCTCAGGTCTTTATTTCTTATTCATGGACAAGTAAAGAGTATCAAGAACTAATCATATCTATTGCCTCGAGAATGAGACATGATGGCGTTGATATCAAACTTGATGTATGGGATTTAAAGGAAGGACAGGATAAATATGTATATATGGAACAATGTGTGACTAACCCTGACATTGACAAAGTTCTTATCCTGTCTGATCATGCATATGCTGAAAAAGCTGATCACCGTAAAGGCGGTGTAGGAGATGAAACCACTATAATTTCATCTGAAGTTTATGGAAATGCAGATCAGCAAAAATTCATTCCTGTAGTTATGGAACGTGATGAAAAAGGGAAAGAGTATCTTCCTTCATATTTGAAATCTCGTATGTTCCGTGATCTGTCTGGAGAAAACTTTGAAAATGAATATGAAGCGTTGCTTCGTACCATTTTTAATGAGCCTTCGCACCGCAAGCCAGCGCTAGGGAATAGCCCTGAGTGGTTAACTAAAGAACGTCCTAATGTTTTATTTCTTCTGGACGATTTAGTAAAGAAATTAAACATTACAGACAATGCAAAAACGAAAAGAGTATTAGCCCATGAATTTGTTGATGCTTATATAGAGAACATGAAGTCGTTTTATGTCAAGAACATAGACAAAGACACATATCTTGCAAACTTTAAGGCGATGAAAGAGTATCGAAATGTATTCCTCGATCGTCTTAATGCACTCTCTTCATTGGAACATTTTGGATCTCTTATGGCTGATGAGTTTGAGCAACTATATAATGCCCTCTATAATGCATATACTTTTGAGCCGAAAATGATGTCTTTTTATGAAAATGATTTCGACTTATTTAGACTACATGTATGGGAATTATTTATTTGTACGGTAACTTTTATGCTTCATTTCGAGCTTTATGAAGATATTAACGAGCTACTCCAACATACATACTATCTAAGAACTTCGGCTTCTGGAGAACAAAAAAGGACAGCTAGTTATGAAATGGTTCGATTCCATTCGAGAATGATAGAAGAGACAATAAAGCCTACTATGGAAGGCGAGCTGTCTCGGAAACATACGCTCGTTGGATATTATATTACTACACAAAGAGAATATATGCCAATATATACGGCTAAGAACATGGCAAATGCCGATTTATTCTTGTATCAAGTTTATAATGCGTTGGAACTTGATGATTTGACACGACTGTGTGCATGGTTTCCGACTCTCTATATATATGCAGAACATTATGATTCCATGTGGAAACGCCTTGCATCCAAGCGGTATTGTGAGAAGATAATGCCTATATTTGGAGTGAAGTCGGTTGAGGAGTTAAAAGAAAGAATTTCCAAATGCGTTTATGATAGAGATTATCACTATTCTGGTGGTTGGATAGAGGCAGCAAGTGCTATTCTTAGTTGGATTAAAATTGAGGATGTAGCTACGTTATTATAAAGGATTTAGAATTATGAGTAACCAACCTAAGGTATTCATTTCATATAGTTGGACAAATGAAGAATATATGACAACTGTTCTTAAATTAGCGGAAGCTTTGGTTTCCAAATCTGTGGATGTTATTCTAGATCGTTGGAATCTTCATCCTGGTCACGATAAGTTTGCCTTTATGGAACAAAGTATTGAAAAGGCGGATAAAGTACTTGTACTATGCGATAAGACGTATACAGAGAAAGCTAATGGCCGTGTAGGCGGGGTAGGCACAGAAACAGAAATTATCACATCAGATGTTTATGGGAAAAGCTTACAAGAGAAATTCATACCTGTGATTATGGAAGATTTTAACTCTGTACCTACGTACTTTAAGAGTAGGCTTGGAATTGATTTTAGAAAGGGGCATCGCAGAGAAGGATTTGAAGATATTCTTCATGTCATATATGATCAACCTAAATATTCAAAACCTCCGCTTGGAAAAAAGCCGGAATGGCATCAATAAATGTGGTGCATTTTGGGCAGAGTTGGTTAATATGGTCTATATGTTTATTAATTATGGTCTTAAGTCAAAGGTTGAATAGTTGTGGATACTCTGGTGAACCTGCGACATTGGGGTCACCCCTTCCATCATCGCCAAACTCAGGGACCGAACTTTCCGCAATTTCTCGAGTCTGCATAAAGCGGTGCGTGAAGCACTCAGGGTTTATAACGCTGCTCCTTTTGAAAAACGTGCTGGCAGCCGGTTGGAAGTCTGGAAAGAGGAAAAATCCTAACTTCGCGATCTGCCTGTTGTCCCGTATGAGATCGCCTCATGGGAATACCACCGGAAAGTCTTCCCGAACTGCCATATCTAATGAGAATCTTAGCATTAGATATTATAGTTGAACTGGACAGTTTCAGTCCGATTCTCTGACAGTTCATAGCGGGTAGCGGGCAGTGGCGCTAGTAATGTTTTTTCTTCCTCGAGAAAAATACTGAGCCGGCTGCCCTCTTTCCTTTGAAAGCAAGCTTCGTTATATTCGTTGAGTTTTATCCGGATCTCCTGATTAAGCTCTGCAAGCGAAAATGTTGATAGTAGAACTTGTGTTAATTGACATGTATTAAAAGGCATAATATTTTTGAGAGAACAAACAATCCCTGAGGAGATGGTAAGTTATGGCTAAAAGTGTATTTTACAGTTTTCATTACCAAAATGATATTAACAGAGTAATGATTGTCAGAAATAGATGGGTAACACATGGAGGGCAATTGATATCTGGTGTTATAGATCATGCTGCTTTTGAAAAAGTACAGCGTCAAGGAGATGCAGCCATCAAACATTGGATTAATTCGCAACTTAATAGAACTTCAGTAACGGTGGTTTTGATAGGAGCGGATACATTGAATCGTCATTATGTCCAGTATGAAATATGTGAAAGCCTTAAACGTGGAAATGCTGTAATAGGTGTTTATATCCATAGGCTTAAAGACTTCTATGGGCGCCCATCAATTGCCTGTAATCAACACACAATTATCGGCTATTACAGTGATGGGGCACCTGCATATTTTGATAATGTAGCCGCTGGTATCTATGATTATGTTATTGATGACGGATACAATAATCTCGGAAAATGGGTAGATAACGCGGGAATATAGGGGGATAGTTCTATGAAAAACAATTCATGTGATAAGAAAATTAAGCATTTGGAGATGATCGAGGGGATTATCGAGAGGATGGGAAGCAACAGCTTTCATCTTAAAGGTTGGGCAGTCACACTGGTTTCAATAATTGGAGCATTGTCTGCTCAAGGATCTGATAGGAGATTTTTTCTGTTGTCTTTTTTGCCTCTTATAGCTTTTTGGCTATTGGATGCATATTACCTTCAAATGGAACGAAAATATGAGGTTTTGTATAAGAATGTTTCCGAAAAATCAGAGGAAAGCATAGATTTTAATATGGAAACCCAGCACATTGCTTGTAGTGGAACAGATGAATTACGGACACATTATCGCAGTTGCCTGTTGTCTAGAACAGAAGTGGTATTCTACGGCGTAATAGCTGTATCTATCCTAACTTTGGCACTTATATTGAAAACATACTAACAATCAAGAGGGAGTTAAGTATAATGCCAGGATTAACAAAACGAAAATATGATGCAGAAACGATGAGATTATCGAAAGGATTAACCAGACCGTTATCTTTAATTGTGGATACGATGAAACCGGGATATTCGAAGGAAGATCTCTTGCAGACTTTTATGTTTTATTATCCGTTTGAGTGGAGCACGATATGCGAAAGATGCCATATATATAAGGAAAAGGATAGATTTCTAATTAAGAAGGGAAAAAAGAAAAGATATAATTCTTTAAAGCCTGAGGAGTTCTTTTACTCTTTACCAAAAGTAAATTATCTATTAAGTAATGGATTTAGAGAAAAACACAAATTGCACTACGACGAGAAGAAAAGAGTTGCATGTGACAATAATTTAAAAAGCAAGCGTATTGCCAGAATAGAAAAGAAAAAGTCTTCTATTCTGGCCAACACAAAGGGCCAACAGCGGGTAGATCCGGGGTTTATCGAAGCCCTGGCTTATGCATATCATAAAAAAGGAAACACTACAGATGATAAATTAGAGATATGTAAAGAAATTAAGAAATATGACTGTGATAAAACTTGGGAATTTTTTTGGAAATTAAATGATAGCGAAAGAAATGATCAAATTCGGAGTTTTGCATTCCAGTGTCTGCAAAAATCGGGACACTATGCAAAACTCAGAAAAAGATTCAAGGGAAAAAGGAAGCAGTATATGACGGATCGGAGCAGTTTCGAAGGTACTCCGGAGGGATTGGCAAATAAACTTTCAGATAACCAATCTGTACAAAACATGAAATCATATGATCTATTTATCTCTCACAGCTATAAAGATCGAGAATTCGTTTCCGATGTGGTTTCTGATGCAAATAAAGCAGGATATAATTGCTACGTGGATTGGACGGCGGATAATGATTTCTTAAAACGTTCGTTGGTGTCAGACTACACTAAGGAAGTACTTAAGGCACGAATGAGGCAGTCGCAGAAGCTATTATATTTAAGCTCATCAAATTCTCGAGAATCTGCATGGGTCGCTTTTGAATTGAAGTTCTACCAAGAAGTTGTCAAAAATGAAATCATTATGATGGTTTTAGATGGTGAGGATTCACACGATTTCAAAATCATTGATAGGCAAAGAGTGGAATAAGTATTGCGAAACATTCGCATCGAAAAAAGCAATACATTTGACTGTAAAAAATGTTCTTAAGGAAGCTTCTAATAGTGGTGGAAACTTCATCTGAAAGGAAATAACCAATCTACTTAAAAGTCGCGAGTCTTGGAAACGAAGTGGTGAAGCTGGGTTTAAGCGCATAGAATAGAAAGTTTGAAATTAGTATTTAGAGAAGGAAAGGCATATGGCAGTAAAAAGGACAGAATTGATCAGAAAGTATGTAGAAGCAATAAGAGAAGGCAACGCTGCTGTTTTTGCAGGGGCAGGTCTTTCTCGCCCATCTGGTTATGTTGATTGGAAAGGTCTTCTCAGACCCCTTGCTTCCGATATCGACTTGGACGTCGATAAAGAAAATGATCTTCTTTCTGTTGCCCAGTTCTATCGTAACAGGAAAGGATCACATACGCCAATCAGCCAAGCGATTGTGAATGCCTTTTCAAAAGATGCACAGGCTAACGAAAATATAATGATTCTCACACGGTTGCCCATTTTTACATATTGGACTACAAACTATGATGAGCTGATTGAAAAAGGAATTGAAGATGCTAATCGTAATCCTGATGTAAAATCCGAATCCGATCAGTTGTCTATAATGAAGCCTGACAGAGATGCAATTGTGTATAAAATGCACGGTGATGTCAACAGACCAGCTACTGCTGTGTTGACGAAAACCGATTACGAGCTGTATGAGAATAAAAGGCCTATGTTCAGGACGGCGCTAAAAGGGGATTTGATTTCAAAACGGTTTCTTTTTATTGGATTTAGCTTTGAAGACCCCAATCTTGATTATATCTTAAGTCAAATTAAATCACTGCTCAATGAAGAAGTACCTGAACATTTTTGCTTCTTCAAGAAAGTGCAAAAAATTGATTATTCTACAGACGAAGATTATGGATACGCAAGTGCAAGACAGGAGATGCAAGTAGAGAACTTGCAGAATTATGGTATTCAGACAGTCTTTGTAGATTCTTATAATGAAATAACAGATATTCTGAAAGAAATTGAAAAGGCATCCAAAATGAAGAATATTTTTATTTCTGGAAGCGCGAAAGAATTTAAGGCACCCTGGAATAAAAGTAGTGCAGAAGAATTAGCTAGTAAACTGGCAGGAGCCTTGGTGCACGTCGATTGTCGTATTACTTCGGGTTTTGGCCTGGGAATTGGATCAGCTGTTGTGAATGGTGCTTTGGATATTATCTATGCTGAAAAATACAGGCACGTTGACGAGCATCTTTGTATTCGGCCATTTCCGCAAAATATTTCAGACCCAGCTTTAAGAGCAAATCGGTGGAAGAAATATCGTGAAGATATCCTTGATGAAACAGGTATATCAATTTTCATGTTTGGTAATAAAGAGGATGGATCAGGAAATATCGTAGAGGCAAGTGGATGTATTCAGGAGTTTGAGATTGCAAAAGCAAAAGAAAATCTGATAATCCCATTAGGTAGTACGGGATATGCGGCAAAGCATATCTTTGATACAGTGAAAGCGGCTATTACTGACTATCCGTATCTGAATAATTATATCGATCAACTTGAAACAGAAACTGATATTGATAAACTCATTGAGATTGTAATAAGGATTATTAAAGAACAAATCAACTAAAGGACTAATACTTCCCACATGAAAAAGTGGCTCTAAGCCTTATTCCATGCGGGTTTAACACACAATAAAAGCGTAGACAACACCTATGAGTGATATAATTAGTTTGCAGAAAAAATCATTCACAACATAGGAGAGCTACGCTATGAATACTATATCACAGTCTGAGATTCTGCTTCAAGACGCAACGAAAGAAGTTGGTTACTTCCTTCACCGGTTCCAGGTATCGAACATCCTAAAAAGGTGCAATGGATATAAACAGAAGGGATTTCCTGTGATACAGCTGTTCACCTACCTTGTGACTTTGATGTTCCAGCCCCTGAGTACTTACATGTCTATGCGAGTCGGTGCTTACTAGGAGCCGTTTTCCAAAAACACGATTCGAAGGTTTTGCAACAGTCCATCCATCAACTGGCATAAATTCCTTCGTTTCCTGTCTCAAAAACTTGTTTAGGAATTTATGCGTCCGCCCACTTCTGAAAACCGGGAGTAGTTCTTTATTTTTGATGACACGCCCTTCCACAAATCTGGTAAGAAGACGGAACTGGTCAGCAAGTACTTCAATCATGTCAATATGAAGTATGAATTTGGTTATCGGATTCTTACTCTTCTTTGGACAGATGGATATTCAAATGTACCTGTCGATTTTGCCCCGCTGTCTTCCAGCAACGAGAAACTCGTGGTTTCCAAAGCGAAGCCTTTCGACGGCCGCACACTTGCGGGTAGAATTCGTAAACAGGCCTGCCTGAAAGCGCCTGAACTGATTCTGATGATGCTGGGGCAGGCAGTTGCTGCAGGGCATAAAGCAAAATATGTCCTGTTTGACAGCTGGTTTTCTACGCCAAAAGGGATCATGGATATCAAACGAACTCATGGCATGGATGTCATCGCTATGGTGAAGAAATCCGGCAAGGTTTATTATGAGTACAACGGCGAGCAGCATGATGTCCGCGAGATATTTTCACGTTGTAAAAAGCGCAGGGGCCGCTCTAAGTACCTTCTGTCTGTAGAAATCAACCTGCTTCAGAAGAAGGGTGGAAAGATTCTGGAACGCATGCCGGCAAAGCTGGTCTATGTCCGCAATAAAGCGAAAAAGAAGGACTGGATCGCTATTATATCGACAGATACAGATCTTTCCGAGGAAGAGATCATCAAACGCTACGGATATCGATGGAATATCGAGGTCTATTTTAAAACTTGCAAGCAATACCTGATATATACGAAGGAATGCCAGAGCACATCCTTCGATTCTCTAACTGCGCATCTTGCCGTAGCTAATGTCCGCTACATGATGCTCAGTATGTTTCAACGCGAAAATACAGACCATAGGTCACTTGGAGAACTGTTCTATTTTTATGCCCAGGAGGTTGCTGAGATTACCTTTGACCATTCAATGAAGCTGATCATGATAGCGCTTCTGTCAACGGTCAAGGAATTCTTTTCCCTGACAGAGGAACAAATGTCCTCGTTCGTACAACAGTTCATCGGAAACCTTCCGAACTACCTGCGGAAGCCTCTGGAGGCCTGTTCGGAGCAACTGTTGGTATCTTGAGGTGTATTTTTATCCCTTCAAGCCTTATGTTTCCTATGATTTACACCGTTTTTGGTGTGGGAAGTATTAGTTAGTTATTATAGATCGTAAGAAGAACCAGGAGCGTATTCTGCAAATGCAAATGGAAGCGCAGCTTCAGGAAAGTGATACTGAGAGTGCTTCCGGCGGAAGCACAAAGGCGAATGATGATTTTAAGGAAGCATCAAGCGCATACAAAGATCTTGTATCAAGGCTGCAATTGAACAGCTTTGTCTTCTGGGGCGACAATGAGATGTTCGGTAACGAAAAAGGTTCTCTTCCGAAGTCTTTTGGCGAAGTGTCTAATGGAGATCTGCTTGATCTGCTCTCTGAGCCGTTTGGAGGTAACAGTCAAATCATCCGCTAGGCGGATGATTTGACTGTTACAAGATTCAAGGTTAAGATTAAGCGGCTGTAGAAAGGTTCAAGAACGGAGAATCACAATGGATGTTGAGAATAATCTGGCTAGTAGGAAGCCGACTGTGTTCATATCATATTGCCAGCGAGACGGCAACGCGTATGCTGATGATTTAGAATCGGAACTCAGCGACTATTTCATTGTGAAACGTGATAAGACAAAGCTGATTCCAAACGATGATATTTATGATTTCATGGCAGAAATCGCTAATGAGGATTTCGTGGTTATTATACTTACAAAAGGGTATGTAAAATCCAAGAATTGCATGTTGGAGATGGCTTATCTGGCGGAGCAGGAGGATTGGTCAGAGAAGGCTATGATCCTGGTAATTGATGAATCAATCTATAGTATTAATAGGAAAATTGAGATTATTAAATATTGGAAAGCACAGAAGGAACAAAATGAATTGTTGATTGAAGAAGATAGTGTTGGAAAAGACATACTTAATCAGGAAAAAGAGTATCTTGATTGTATTAATAAGCGTCTCGAGTTTTTCCTGCTGGGAATTTCAAGACGATTAAATCCGAGCCAGATAACAATTGTGAATGAACTGGCAAGGAAAGCCAGAAATTACCAAAGAAACGAGAATCCGGAAATTGTAAAGGGAGAGCAGCTCGTAAAAAAGTACCTTAAAGATAATGGGGAAAAGACAATGTCTGAAATCAGCGAGGAGCTGAATATGTCAAAGGCTTCATCAACAAGAGTAGTTAGGAAATTACTTGACTCAGCGGAACTTGAACTGATTTGTGGGGCAGGAACACAGAGAATTTATAGGCTGAGAGATAGTTGATGTGGAGATAGGATGACCCTCTTGTATCGGGTGCCTTTACGTAAGTGTTGAATAGCTGCTTGATCTGTAGCGGACATTGATTGGTAAATGGTCCAAGAAAATGTCCGCATCCCCGTAATGTAAAAAACTCCTTACCATGTGGTGGCAAAATCATCTTACCGCCCACAGGACTGCTGCAGGCGGTGGTTACAGCGGTGGAGATGGTTCGTGATGAGAAGAATGGCGGGGCGATTCCGGTGCCGGATTATGTGGATGAGAATGTGTCGGATAAGGTTGTGAAGATTATCCAGAGCTATACTGGAGTTGTGAATAAGATGGTGTGGAGGAAGTACTGAGAGGTTCTGTGATAATAAACGAAGGCGGTTTCGGTGTCATATATTGAAAAACAATAATGAGTAATAATATAGAAGAACTTAAAAAGGAAAACAATAGAACTCAGGATTATGTCTGTTCAATAACGACAGATGAATTTGAATTATTCTGTCTGGAAAGGCTTAGAGATTTAGCGGAAAAGGAACAACTTAAGAACTTCACTATTGATCATGATGTTAAATACAAAGCCGATGATGGAACATATCAGATTGATGTATTTGCATCATTTTCTGCGATGGGGACAACTATAAAGGTTTTATGTGAATGCAAACAGTATAGAAACAAGGTGAAGCGAGAGACAGTGCAGATTCTAAGAGATAAAATTGTGAATCTGGGGATGCATAAAGGGCTATTGCTTTCTACAAGTGGATTTCAAAGCGGAGCAATCGAGTATGCTATGAAGCATGGGATTGCACTGATTCGTGTTTACGACCAAAGCAATGAACCATATTCACAGTCTGGAGGACAGAATGTAGTAGAAGATGATAACGATCCTCTTGTTTATTGTCGAAGACACTGGCCTAAATATAGGGCAATTTGTTATAAACCAGACGCGCCTAAACCTATAGTAATATATCCAACACGGAAAATAGTTAATGATATATATCGTGAAATAAGTAGACTGACTAAGGAAATGTATGGTTTTGAACTTCCTGTGTTTGAAGACATAGATATATATGATGCCACTCAATGAGTGCGTTCTGCACGGTGAAATTGCGCCCCTTTTGGCTCATTAGAACAGATTTCTCGCGTTGCAGAGCACCCTGTAGCTGATGAATCTTGTTCCTAACACACTGGAGTTTATATAAACAAATATATTAGCATTACGACGCCGCTATTGAATCGCTGCAGAAACTATTGGATAAAAGGGGTGCGCAGCGTAAGGATGAGCTTTGGGAGGCAATCATCAAGAGTAATAAGCCTTATGAAGAGATTCTGAAATATGTCTGTTGTAGCTCAGTCACTGTCGGGGAAGTGGAAGAATAATAAATATCCCTGTTTTGTAAAAGTTGCACAAAGCAGGGACTTTTAGGCGTAAAATAAGAGGAAGCTCATACTTTAGAAAGAGCGATACGTATAATAGAATATATTTGAAATGTAAGCGCTTAATAATGGTGCGGATGGCTGATATCTCCTGATTCCTATAGAATTGTAAGGAAAGATTTTTGTATCATTTCACTACAATTCAGGAGGATAGGATATGACAGCTACTCGCAAAGCACGTGTCCCGATGTCAGAGCAGATCAGGCTCATCAATGAGTGCCGAAGAAGCGGCATGACTGATGCTGACTGGTG
>Ga0256407_10003713_pt1 | contig 26696 bp, 21 predicted proteins | sample RumenRJG_04DNA_FD_193489 | JGI IMG/M metagenome (GOLD analysis project Ga0256407, IMG submission 193489) | Bovine rumen microbial communities from Lethbridge, Alberta, Canada - RJG_04 | ecosystem: Host-associated > Mammals > Digestive system > Stomach > Rumen | place: Canada: Alberta... | reverse complement strand
AGTCGTTCCTAATGAAACATCTGCCTCCGACATTTTGTTTAAGGGCGCGGTAGAGACGGCGGCCGGCTTAAAGGTCTTTAATGACTCTGGTTCAATCTATTTTGAAAAGCTTGACACAAGTCTAATACAAAATGCCATTGACTTGGTCGCGACAAAAGGCGATGTTCAGATACAAGCCGCCGACAACACAAAACTTGTTTTGACCTCTGACGCCAACATCTTTGCCGGAAACAGCGTGAGCATTTCCGCCGACGACTACGACATAGACGCCAAAATAACCGCCGGATACAGCAATGATTTGAACCTAACGATTACAAACGAAATGCTTAACAACCTTTCGTTTGACCCGACGACGGGCCACGACGGCCTCTTGATCAACCTTGGACCGACTCCTTGGCTAAATGAAAAAAACAATATCAAGGCGCTTTATGATGACGAATACGAACGGATAATGCTTTTTGATATAAATGAACCCTTTAGGTCAAATGTTGATGATATTTCGCAAAGAGGAAAGATAAACATTTCTCCTGGCTCAAGCGCGTCCAAAATAAATATGGATAAGGTCAAGGGCTACGAGGGGGCTCAGACTGTTACAATAAAGAATGAAACTAACAAGCTTTTGAGTGTGTATAATGTATGCGCTACAGGCGACATAAATATAGACAGCAAAGGCTCCATTATACAATGGATGCCAATTTTGTCTGAAGAGGGAAGTACTTCGATAAAGTCTGAAGGAAACATTCAAACAAGCGCTCCTGTCTATTCTGCACAAAACGTTGAAATTGTGAATAAAGGCGATGCCAATGGAATTATTATTGAAGAGATTATTGTAACCATGGAAGGGGATATATCTATAAAGAATTCACTGGGGCACGTCGTTTTGGAGGATGGCGCGGGCCTGTTGAATTTTAGCAGCCCTAATGGAAGCAAAAAATACGGCATATCTATAGAGAATAAAGCCACAAATTCGGCTATCCATTTGCATGGAACGATATATAATGAAGGCGGCGGCGACATTGTCATCACAAATAATGGCGACGGTGGGGGGCAAGACATAGGACTGTATCTTTACAACCAAATAGAAAACACAAAAGGAGACATTATAATTAATAACGCCAATTCAAATATAGAGCTCGCCAATTTATGCTTTGATGGATCCACGATCCTTAGAACAGGCGAAGGAAATATTGTCATCAATCAAGTTGGCGGAAATATTGGAAATATGTCCCCTATATATACGCCAGTGATTGAGTCAGGCGGAAATTTGACTATAAATGTTACGGACGGCAGCATTGGCGTTGTCGGAGACGCTGTCAACATAAAAGTTCTTGGCTCTGTTGACAAAATTAGCGCGGATAACGCCTACGTCAATTTGTCTGGCAGCGGTATTATCGACCGATTGCGTGCCAATAACGCCAACATCAATTGTTCCGAAATTCGCTTGGCAATAAATGACGGCATAATCAATAATTATGCGGAATTTAGAAACAGAAGCAAGACGGCGGTTGTCAGCAACAACGATTTAAGCCGTGTTGATTACGCGGACATTCAGCTTTATACAGCCAAGACGGGCTCGTTTTCGCTTATTCTTGATGATACAATCAACATGAGGACAAACGCTCCTGTTGTCTACAACAACCCTGACATGCTTGCGAATGGTTATAGCAGCGAGGGAAATTTTGTAACCAAGGGCCAAAAGGAAAACAAAGTTTTGTATGAAAGCGTAAAATCGCTTGAAGCCCATGACAATGCGAACGCTGGCGGCAAAACTAAAAAGCATGGCGCCGTCCGGCTTGACGCGTCTAAGAACAAAGCCTTGACCGCCGATTTTACAGTCTACGAGCTTTCGACAGACGGTGCTGTTGTTAAGAATGACAAAAACTTAGAGAAGGGCGACATAACGGCAATTACGTTTGACCTCTCGGACGTTACAGTAAACGCGAGGGTCATTGATGTTGCGGATGGCAAGGCAAGCCTTGAGTTTATCGACATGACAAAGGAAGACGAGGATAAATTCTATGACATGTTCAACTCTCTTGTTCAATAGGGTTGAGTCTCATAAATAAAAAAATTAGCTTAAGGAGAAACGAAAAATGAAAAACGGATTTTTATTGGTGTTGGCTGGCTTGCTTTTGAGCGTGGGCTTGTGCGCATGCTCTAACGCGCAAAAGATCGCCATAGTGGATGTTCAGGCTGTTGTGAACAAGTCTGAGCAAGTCCAAGCGTTAAAGAAAGAGCAGGAAGAAAAGCTGCAAGCCTTGGAGCAGTGGATTAAGACCGCTCAGGCTGACGTCGAAAATCAAGAGTTAAAGGCAAATAAGGATGAACTCTTAAAGAAATACAATGACGAACTTGCCAAAAAAAGAGAGGCAATTACAAAAGAGTATCAGGAAAAATTGCAAGAAATTGATAAAAGCATAACAGACACTATTAAAAAAGCAGCGAAAGACAAAGGTTATGGCATGGTAATATCCAAGTCTATAGTCATAATGGGCGGCGACGATATTACAGCCGATGTTCAAGAATCAGTTAAATAAATGAAAAAATCAAGAATTGTCGTCGCTGTCGTTCTGGCGCTTTTAATCATTTTCTTGCTCTGTTTTCTGCTTCCTCGCTTTGGCAAAAATATGCCAAGCGACAACGGCGGCTTTTCTGAAAATCCTGAATTAGAACTGGAGCAGGAGTCAAAGACGGAATCGAAGCCAAAGTCTGAGCCTGGAAAAACGCTTGCCGGAATTGAAGTCTCAGGCGCTCCTTCAAAAACGCTCTACTTTGTCGGAGAAAAATTTGACCGCGCGGGGCTTACGGTAACCGCTTCCTATGGCGATGGGAGCTCAAAGGCCGTGAAAGACTGGACCGCAAGCGGTTTTTCTTCAGACAAAATATGGCTTGGCGACGAGCAAATTGTGACCATTAGCTATACGGAAGGCAGCGTGACAAAGACGGCTCAAACAAGCGTTTTTTTTTATGTCGCGGCAAGCGGCGCAAGGCCCACAAGCAAGCCGACGGCGCTTGAAGGCGGAGTTTACTACAAGTTTGGCGACTTTCCGCAGACAATTTCCGCTCTTCCGGGGACTGACTCTTATTCAAAAAAAACTGCTTACAACGGTTACTATCTTGGAAGCGACGGCTATTTTTACGAAAAATGCGCGGAAAGCGCCTATGAAAACGGCTACACATACAGTGACGGCTCGCTAGTGGCCAGGGCGTCCAGCAAGCGGGAAAGATACTTTAAGGTAGAGCCGATTAAGTGGCGTGTTTTGAATCCTTTCGAAGGCAAAAGAAAAATCTTTTTGGCGGAAAGCATGCTTATGGCAGGCGTGTTTTTTTACGACTACTACAATGTAAGCCGCAAGATAGACGGTAAAACTATATATCCCAACAACTACAAGCATTCAAAAATCCGCGCTTACCTTAACGGTTTGAGTTATGTCGTAAGAGAAAAAGAAGGCGCTGAACAGACTGTCAATAATAGTTGCCTTAACAAAGGCTTTTTGCAAAAGGCTTTTACGGCGAGCGCGCAAAAATTAATTCTTTCGACTGCGATAGACAACGCCGCCGCAAGCGCAAACCCATTCTCAAACGCAAGCATGTGGGACGGCGGCAAGAACATTTTTGCCTGCGAGGACACAAAAGACAAAATCTTTTTATTGAGCGAAAAAGAGGCCACGGCAAGCGCTTTTGGCTTTACCGAATATGACGACTATGGCCGCGGCAACAGCAGAATAAGAAAAGCTACTGATTACGCAAAGGCAAATTTTGCCTATCAAGGTCCCGGCTCGGCCTTTGGCGGTTGGTGGTGGCTTAGATCGCCGTACTATTACAGAACCGACTTTGCGCTCGATTGTGATTACGCCGGCAGCGCTTTTGACTTTGGCATGGTTTCCACAAGGCGCGGCGGAATAGTTCCTGCCTTGTCAATCTCCGTGGAAAACTGACGTCGTCGTTGGCAAAAGCGCGTTCCGCTTGCAAAGTTGCCCTGTAAGTGATAGTATAAGCTTATGGGGAAAATTTCACTTCCAGAAGACTTTCATAACTTTCACGTTCATTTTGTAGGAATAAAGGGAACCGGAATGGCGGCTCTTGTCGAGATTTTTTTCGCCGCCGGAGCGGCGATTACCGGAAGCGACGTTACCGAGCGCTTTTACACCGACGAGATTCTTGAATCCCTTAAAATCAAGGCGCTTCCTTTTTCCGAGTCCAACGTCACCAAAGACATAGACTTGGTCGTTTACTCAAGCGCCTACAAGCTGGACCAAAATCCTGATCTTGTGGCCGCGCAAAAACTTGGCATTCCTTGCGCCTTGTACACCGAAGCCTTGGGCGCTTATTCCGAGCGGGCCTTTAGCGCGGGCGTTTGCGGCGTCCACGGAAAGACAAGCACTACAGGCCTAGCCGGAACGATTTTGTCCGAGCTGGACTTGAACGCGCAAGTCTTGGCCGGAAGCGTAATCAATTCCTTTGGCAAAAAGTGCGTCTACACGTCTCCGGCGGAACGTTCGCAAGGCCAGGAAGCGGCCGCTTCTCAGTCTTGCAACCATTCCAAGAAATTCTTCGTCGCCGAGACTTGCGAATACCAGAGGCACTTCATGGCCTTTTGTCCGCGCGTCATTTTGCTTACCAGCGTCGAAAGCGACCACCAGGACTATTACCCGACCTTTGCCGATATACAGGCCGCCTTTGTCGATTACATTTGCAAGCTGCCCCAGGGCGGAACGTTGGTCTATTGTGCCGACGACGCTGGCGCTGTGGAGACCGTTCAGATTGCGACAAAAAAGCGGCCGGACATAACTCTCGTTCCCTACGGAACAAAGGCGCAAGGACCTTGGCGCTTGGAATACCGTTCCGTCAAAGAGCAAAAGAACAATTTTTGGACGGAACTTTTGGGCGAGGCCTTTTTGCGCGTTCCCGGAAAGCACGAAGTTTTGGACGCGTGCGGAGCGGCGGCCTTGTGTGCCTGCTTGTTAAAGGAAGCGGGAAAGGACCCAGACGACTATATAGAAAAAATAAAAGCCGGCCTTGAAAAGTTTGAGGGCGGAAAAAGGCGGAGCGAAGTCACGGGACATGCAAAGAATTCTTTTGACGACGACATAGTGTTTGTCGACGACTACGGCCACCATCCAACGGCGGTAAAGACGACGCTCGCGGGCTTTAGGGACTTTTACAGCGGAAAGAAAATCATCGTTGACTTTATGAGCCACACGTATTCGCGCACGCAGGCTTTGCTAAAAGAGTTCGCGTCGTCATTTGATTCCGCCGACACGGTAATCTTGAACAAGATTTATTCAAGCGCCCGCGAAAATCCCGCGGACTTTTCGATTACCGGAAAAACGCTTTCCGACGAGGCGGCCAAGTTCCACAAGGACGTTCACTACAAAGAAGAATTTGACGAGGCCGCCGCTTTTGGCGCGGAGATTCTTTCCAAAAAGGCGGGCGCCGAATATCCCAACGGCTACTTGTTCGTAACGATGGGGGCGGGCGACAATTGGAAGGTGGCGCAAAAAATTTTGGCCGACGGTGGCCTTGCGATTGAAGGAGCGGCAAAATGAACAGCATGACAGGATACGCCTACAAGGAAGACTTGGTCGGAACGGCTCAAATCAGCGTTGAAATTAAAAGCGTCAACAACCGTTTTTTGGACTTGAGCGTTTCGCTTCCGTCATTTTTAAATCCGATAGAGCAAAAAATCAGAAAAGTTGTCGCCGAAAAAATCGCGCGCGGAAAAGTTGACCTTGCGATAAGAGTCCGCGAAAACCAATCCAATTCCAAGGTCACCGCCGACTTGGGCGCGGCCAAGGCTTACTACGACGCGATAAAAAGCGTGGCCGACTCTTTGGGAGCGGAAAACTTTTCGGGCGGCGGCGCGATTCCGCTTTCGCTTGTAACAGGCCAAGAGGGCGTTCTAAGCCTTTCGCGCGACGTTGACGCGGACGAATACTGGAAGAGGATTCAGCCGACCTTTGACGCGGCGATGGAAGCCTTTTTGGCTGACCGCGCGCGCGAAGGAAAAAACTTAAAGGCCGACTTGCTCAAAAAGCTTGACGTTCTTGACCAATGCGCCGCCTTCTTTGCCCAATGGCAGCCGCAAATGGAAGGAAAATTTAAGGAACAGATTCTGTCGCGCTTTGAGGAACTGCTCGGCGACAAGGTTGACCAAAACCGCGTGATGGCGGAAGTCGCCGCGCTTATGGTAAAGTACACGATCAACGAAGAGATTGTCCGCTTGCAAAGCCACTTAAAGGCGATGCGAAAAGAGATGGAAGAAAATCCCGCTCCCGGAAAGCGCTTGGACTTTATTTGCCAAGAAGCCAACCGCGAGATCAACACGATCGGAAGCAAAAACCAATTCATCGAAGTTGGACAAAAAGTTGTTGACGCCAAGGACGCGCTTGAAAACATCCGCGAGCAGGCAAAGAACGTTGAGTAGGAACGGTCAAGGCACGCTGCGCTCAAGGCCTTGACTCGTTCCTTTTGCGGCGCGGATAAAATTATCGCGCCGCAATGACAGGAGGAATATATGGACGCATGGAAAATTAAGGACGGACGCGAACTTAGAATTGCGATTAGCGGAAAGAGCGGCTGCGGAAACACGACAGTAAGCGGCCTCTTGGCAAAGACGCTTGGAATAAAACTTATAAACTTTACCTTTAGGCAATTGGCCGAGGAAAAGGGCATGACGCTTGCCCAAGTTATCGAAGCGGCCAAGACCGACGACTCCTACGACAAGACCGTTGACACCCGCCAGGTAGAGCTTGCCAAAAAAGAGTCGTGCGTACTTGGAAGCCGCCTCGCCATTTGGATGCTCAAAGAGGCCGACGTAAAGATTTATCTTCTTGCAAGCGACGAGCTTCGCGCAAAGAGAATATTGAACCGCGAGGGCGGCGACTTGGCCGAGATTACGGCCTTTACAAAAATGCGCGACGGCGAGGACACCAAGCGCTACAAGGCACTTTACGGCATCGACAACAACGACTACCAAAACACGGCCAACCTTGTCGTTGACACCGCTGTCAACGTTCCCGAACAAATCGTAGAAAACATTTTGACCGAGCTTGAAAAGCGCGGCTTTGTCGAGCGCGCCGTAGGGGAGCCTTATAAATGACCAAAAAACAAGTCTTGCGCTTGGCCGCGATTTTTTTTATCGGCCTTGCTCTTTTTGCCGCGGGAAAATATTCCAAGGCAGCCAAAAGGAAAGCGCTTTCCGAAAGCTTTGTGTGGAACGGAGAGCCTTACGACATCGGCGAGGTAAATTCCTTTGACGCAAAATTCGCCCATGCCTACGACAAAAAGCTTTCAAAGCTGGGAACCCTTGTCGTTTTGTTTGTGATGGGCGCGGAGCTTTGCGTCGTTGGAGCAGTTTCGTTCTTCCCCGCAAAAGACAAAAAGAGCGCGGTCAAAGGGCTTTTTTGGGACGCCTTTGTTTTTGTAAATTGCTGGCTTTGGGGGAACGGCGTTCTTCAATTGTTAAAGACCGCGGTCGGAAGAATCAGGCCCTATATGTATTTTTCAAATCCCAAGGGACACGGGGTAAAAGGCGGAGACTTTTGCCGCTCTTGGCCCAGCGGCCACTGCCTTCGCGCCTTTGTCGTCTTTGGCTTTTTGTGCTTTTGGTTTTTCTACCGCAAAAAAAATTCAAAGATAAGATTGCCCGCGCTTTGCGTTTTCTTTTTGCTTTCTGTTTGCGTGATGGCCTTGCGCGTTTTAAGCGGAAACCATTTTGTCACCGACAGCCTTTGCGGCGCGGCGATAGGCTTTTTGACAAGCTGCGCGGTCTTCTTGGCCTGCGAGAAAGTTCGCTCAGCGTCCAAAACTCCCCTTGACCAAAAGGCCTAAAAAAACTAATATATCTAAACTTGCCCGGATGGCGAAATTGGTAGACGCGCTAGGTTCAGGTCCTAGTGGAAGCAATTCTATGAGAGTTCAAGTCTCTCTCCGGGTAACGCGCAGGGGTAGCCTTGCGCTTTTTTTTTAGCGTTGCAATTGGAGCGGACTTTGGCGCAAACAAAAGATCTAACAGTCGGAAATCCTCTTTCGCTAATAATAAAATTCGCGCTTCCCTTGTTGGGCGGAATTTTGTTCCAGCAAGCCTACAACATAGCGGACGCCGCCATCGTAGGCCGCTACTTGGGCGCCAATGCTTTGGCCGCTGTTGGAGCGTCGTCAAGCGCGCAGTTTTTGACCTTTGGCTTTTGCATGGGAACGATGACGGGCTTCGCGGTCCCGGTGGCCCAACGATTTGGCGCGCGCGACTACGACGGAATGAGGCGCTTTGTTTTTTGCGCCAGCATTTTGGCCGCGGCCACGGCGCTTGTCATGACAAGCCTTTGCGCTTTTTTTTGCGACTCGATTTTGCGAATCCTAAAAACGCCGAAAGACATTTTTAGCGACGCGCGCCTTTACTTGTTCACGCTCTTTTTGGGAACGCCTTTCATCATTTTTTACAACTGGCTTTCAAGCCTTTTGCGCGCGGTGGGAGACAGCAAAACTCCCTTTGCCTTTTTGGTATTTTCGACGATGCTCAACGTCGCGCTGGATTTGCTTTTTATCGTCTGCTTTGGCTGGGGAGTTTTTGGAGCGGCCTTTGCCACGGTCATTTCGCTTTTTACAAGCGGCCTTTTGTGCTTGCTTTACATTCGCGCCAAATTTGAAATCCTCCGCCTAAAAAAATCCGACCGCGCGTTTGACAAAAAATGCGCCGCCACCTTGATAAAAATAGGCGTTCCGATGGGCTTGCAATTTTCCATTACAGCAATCGGCTCTATGATAATGCAGGCGGCCAACAACGCTTTGGGAACGGTTTACGTTTCGGCCTTTAGCGCCGCCTCAAAGATAAAGCAGTTCGCCATCTCGCCCTTTGACGCTTTGGCCGCTTCGGTCTCGACCTTTGCAAGCCAAAACTACGGCGCGCACAAGTTCGACAGAATAAAAAAGGGCTACGCGCAAGGTCTTGCCGTCGGAGCTCTTTTAGGAGCCATTCTTGCCGCGCTCTTGGTTTTGTTCGGAAGACAATTGTCGATGATTTTTATTTCCGCAAAAAACGTCGAAGTCTTGGACGCTTCGCAAAAATTCCTTTTTATAAGCGGCTTTTTCTATATTGTGATTCCATTCTTGAACGTTTCGCGCCTTACCGTGCAAGGCTTGGGCTATTCAAACCGCGCGATATTTTCAGGCGTCATAGAAATGCTCGCCCGCATTTTTGTAAGCTTTGTTTTGGTTCCGACGATGGGGTGGAACGCGATTTGCTTTTGCGACCAAGCCGCGTGGGTAAGCGCCACCTTCTTTATTTTTTCTTACAGCCTTTATTTAATCGGACGCTTGCAAAAAGAGGCGCGATAAGGACAAAGCTTCCGCGCAAAAAGTCGATTTTTACAGGCAGGCCAAGACGCGCCCATTCTTCTTTTATCGTGTTGCTCACGCTGGGCATTCCGTTTTTTCTAAAGAGGGAGCTTTCCCATTCAAGTCCTTGGGAGCGGATTTTTCCGCCGCGATTTTTGCCAAAGGCGCGGGCGACAGAGATTGCGTCGCCGGTCTTTAGGCCGCTTATTTCAAACGACGCGTGCTCGGCCTTGTACAAAATTTGCTTTCCGCAAAGCCATGCGTCCGGCGCGATTTTTGTTCCGAACAAATTGTAGATTGACAAAAAGTGGTCGGGCCTGCCGCCCGCGCCGCCAATTAAGGTGATGAAAGCCTTTTGCTTGTAAGCCAAAGAGTTGCCGCCGAAAATGCGGGGCGATTTTTGGTCTTGCAAAAAGTCCCGCGCGCGTTTTAGAGCAAGCTCGGTGTCGGTGTCGTCCTTGTAGGAAGGAGAGCGTTCTATTATCGCTGAATCGTATTCGTTCAAAATTTTTTTGTCGCTTATCGAATCAAAGTCGCCCAAAATCAGGCTTGGCACAAAGTCGTAGAGGCCTTCAAAATGTTTTTTGTAGGCGCGGAGCGTTTCAAGACCCGAATCAGCGGCGATCACCGCGTCAGGCTTTTGTCCTTCGGCCAGAATGTTTTTTAAGTAGGCCGCCGCCTCGTTTGGTTTTGGCGCCTCTCCGCCTGTGAATACGATTATTTGCATATCATAATACTACCACAAAATTGCGAAAAATGATATAGTTGTTTTGGAAACAGCGCGATGCAAAAAATAAAGATTCCGACAGAACTGCAAAAAATGAATTCTCTCTTTGAGGCGGCGGGCTTTGAGGCTTACCTTGTGGGCGGAGCCGTCCGCGACGAGTTTATGGGGAAGGACGCCCATGACTGGGACGTTGCGACGAACGCCAAGCCCGAAGAAGTCATTAAAATTTTCCATCGCGTCATACCGACCGGAATCAAGCACGGAACTGTCACCGTTCACTTTATGAAGCAAGCGATAGAAGTGACCACCTTCCGAACCGAAAGCGATTATTCCGACGGCCGCCACCCCGATAAGGTTGAGTACGCGGGCCATATAGAAGAAGACCTTAGCCGCCGCGACTTTACGATGAACGCGATGGCGGCCAGCCTCAAGGACGGCCGCATCGTGGACCCTTACGGCGGAGCGGAAGACATACAAAAAAAGACGATCCGCGCGGTGGGCGAGCCTTTCGAGCGCTTTATGGAAGACGGCCTCCGCCCGGTGCGCGCCGTCCGCTTTGCCTCGCAGCTTGGCTTTAAAATAGAAGAAAACACTTGGGCCGCGATTTTGCGCGAGGACATTCTAAAAAAATCGGCCGGAATTTCGTTGGAGCGCTTTAGGGACGAGTTTTGCAAAATCCTTTTGTCGTCCGTTCCGTCCGTCGGCCTAAAGCTTTTGGAAGAAAGCGGCCTTTTAAAAATTTTTGTGCCGGAACTTTTGGAGGGGCGCGGCTGCATTCAAAGCGACGAGAGGGGCTTTCACAACTTTGACGTTTTGGACCACAACTTTTACGCTTGCGATGGAGCGGTCTTGCGCGGCGAGCCCGATTCTTCGTCTTGCGATCAAGCTCAGGGCGACCAATCCGACCGCCTCTTAATCCTGCGTCTGGCCGCGCTCTTTCACGACGTGGCCAAACCTTCTTGCAAGCGCGTCGAAGCCGGCAAGATTACTTTTTACAACCATGAAATTGCCGGAGCCAAAATGGCGGGCGGAATTTTGGTCCGCCTAAAATTTTCAAACGCGCAAATTGACGCGGTTTGCCATCTTATAAAAGAGCACATGTTCAACTACGAAAGCACTTGGTCCGACGCGGCAGTCCGCCGTTTTGTCCAGCGGGTGGGAGCGCAAAACATCGACGCGCTTTTTGACCTTCGCCTTGCCGACATTTACGGAATGAAGCGCGTCGAGGTTCGTCTGCACGACACGGCGGTTTGCGGAAAGCTTTTGGAGTTGCGCGAGCGGGTTGACGGCGTGTTGAGCCAAAAAAGCGCGATGGGCCTAAAGGACTTGGCGGTGAACGGCGGCGACTTGATAAAGATCGGAATCCCCGCAGGAAAAAAGATGGGCGCCGTCCTTAACGAGCTTTTTGAGTCTGTCACCGACGATCCGGCCATGAACAACCGCGATGCGCTTCTTGGACTTGCCAAAAATCTTTGGAAAGAAAAATACCAGGGCTAGGGCCGGCCCCAGTTTAGGTCTTGCAAGCATTTTGCGCGCTTTAAACCGTTCCTTCCGCCAAAACTAAAACCGTTCTAGCCGAAAGGACAATCGCTGTTGAAAGCAAAATGCAAATTATATAGAAAACTAATGTGATTATCTTTTTTGTGAAAGTGAATTTTGACAAAATTGAGTCCAAGACCATAAAAATCGTGGCAAGAACGGCCGCGAAAATCAAAGTGATCGAAAGATAAATAAGACTCTGCAAAATAAAGGCTTGGCTTTGGTCCAAAAATTCTTGGTTGTTTCCGGCAATGTACAAAAGCGCCAATGAAATGACCAGCATAAAGGAAAAAACGGCCATGCGGAAAAATATTTTTTGCATCAAGTAGACAAAGGGCGCGATTCGCAGTTTTGAAAATTTAATTTGCATCTTGAATTTTATACCGAATTTCCATTATAATTTCAATATGAAAAAAAGAACTTCCTTTTTTTGGTCTCTCTTAATTTTGCTTGCCTTTGCGGGCTTTGTTTTTTACACAGGTTGGACACAGTTCAAGGTTGATTCGGGAAATGTAGGAATAGTCGTTTCCAAAACAGGCGGAGTCAATCCAAATCCAATCACGCATGACAAATTTTCTTGGTCCTGGGAATTCCTTTTGCCCACAAACGCCCGCGTGGTTAACTTTACTCCAAAGACATTAAGCTTTCAAAAATCGTCTTCCGGCCTTTTGCCAAGCGGAGCCGAATACTCAAAGGTTTATAACGGCGAGGCGGACTTTTCTTATTCTTTTGATTTTACAATCGAAGCAAAAGCCTCTTTGGACCAGATTTGCGCCTTGCTAAAAGCGGGCGAAATCAAAAGCCAAGACGACTTGGAAAAATTCTTGGAGCGCAAGGCCGAAAATTTCGCAAGCCTTGCCGCGCAAAAAATTCTTTCGGCGTCTCTATCCGGCCAAGATGTTGATTTTTCAAAAGCCCAAAGCCTTGCCGAAGAGGCCGCAAAAGAAACTGTTGAAATCCAAGAGGTTACCTTAAAAAAGTTTTCCGTTCCTGACTTTGCCTTGTACAAAAAAGCCGCCGCCTCGTACGAAGCGTACGCCAGGGCTTTGAGCGAAGCCGCGGCAAAGAACGCTCAAAAAGAAGCGGAAGAAAGCTCCCGCTTTAAGACGACGATGCAAAAGATGGAAAGCCTGGGTGAGACCCTAAAAAAGTATCCGGAACTTTCCGACATGATAAAAAATTCTGACAACATAAACAAGACATTGCAAACGATTGACTCGATAGAGTAGCGCGGGGAACGGAAGCTTATGGAAAAAAGACTGTACGCCGCGCGAGGCGCGATTTTTGCGGAAAACACAAAAGAGTCGATACAAGAAAAAGCCGTAAAGCTTTTTAACGCTGTCGTCGAAAAAAATGGAATAACAAGCGATGACGTAGTTTCATTGCAGTGGACTCTGACGAAAGACTTGGACTCGATGAATCCGGCCACCGCCTTGCGTCTTGGAAAGCCCTTGATTCAAGTCAACGAGATTCCGCTCTTTTGCTCGCAGGAAGCTTTTATTCAAGGCGGCCGCAGCGGCGTGATTAGAATGATGCTTACCGCATACATGAGCCATAAGCCGGTTCATATATTCTTGGACGGAGCCGAGGTCTTGCGCCCGGATATTTCAAAATGAAGATTTGGATGGTGGCGCGCGAGTACGCCGGAATCGCCGAAGCCGGCGGAGTGAAAAATGTAGTTTGTTCCCTTGCCGAAGCCTTGGTAAAGCAGGGCCATGACGTCGTTTGTTTTGTGCCGTTTTATGGTTGCGTCAATCCGCAAAGTCTTGGAACGTTTAAGCAAAACAAATACAGCTCGGTTGTGGAATCCGCCGGCGAAAAATACGCCATATCGTATTCGACTGGATTCTTAAACGGAGTTCAAATAATTTTGGTAGGCGCCCAGTGTTTTTGGGCCAAGCAAAACGTTTACACATATTGCGCCGCCGACTTGCAAATTTTTCCTGACTGCAAAATAGGCGAGGGTTACGCCGACCAGCATTTGATGAACACGGTTTTTGAAAAGGCGATTTTGGCTTTTGGCGAAGAGTATTGCTCTAAGGAAGACTCTCCGCAAATCGTTCATTGCCATGACGCGTGCGCCGCCGCTTTGCCTGCGATAATCAATTGCTATAAGAATCATTCCTTTGACAAGACAAAGTATGTCGTGACGATTCACAACGCCGGCCCCTACTACCACCACGAGTTCAAAGACGTTGACGAGGCTTATTTTTACACGGGAGTTAAAAGAGAGATTCTTGAAAAGTCAAAGAACGGAGAAAGGGTCGAGCCTTATTTGCTTGCAAGCCAGTTTGGCGCTTTGACAACAGTTTCTCCGGACTACGCCAAGGAGCTTTGCGACCCAAACAATCCCAATACCGACGGGCTTTCGAAAATTTTCGCCGAGCGAAAAATTCCCATTTTGGGAATCACTAACGGTTTTGACATCGCCCGCTACGAGCCGGAAGACGCGAACGCCTCGCGCCTGCCTTATGAATACAGTCCGGAAAAGCTTGACCTTGAGGGAAAGTACAAGACAAGAAAATATTTCTTGGAAAAAATCGCCTGCCGCGACGCTCCCGAAATTAACGGAATGCCAAGAAGCGGCTACTTGGACGGCGAGGGAAGGGTGTACTTTGCCTACCACGGCCGCCTTGTAAGGCAAAAGGGAATCCTGCTTTTGCTTGATGCCGCGCGCGAATTGCTAAAGAAAGTTCCCGAAGCGCGCCTTGTCATAAACGGCCAGGGAGAAGAAGAGTTAAAGGAAATGTGCTCGGCTTTTGCCAACGAGTTTAGGGGAAAGGTAGTATTTTATTACGGCTACGAAAAGGCCATGAGCCGAATGTTCACCGCGGCGGCCGACTTTGCCCTTTTGCCCAGCGAGTTTGAGCCTTGCGGAACGGAAGACTTTATCGCCCAAATTTACGGAACGATTCCCGTGGCGCACGCCACCGGCGGCCTAAAGAAAATCCTTAACGGAAAAACCGGCTTTTTGTACGAGCCCAACACGCCGGAACGCTTGTCCGCCTTGATGGCGGAGCTTTCGCAAAAGAAGCTTAGAAACGCAAAGTGCTATGACAAGATAATCCAAAAGGCCGCCAGGCATCTTAAGGAAAAATATTCTTGGAAGAACGTCATCAAAGAGCAGTACGAGCCTCTTTACTGGGAAATGATGTTCGGAAAGCAGAATTAGAGCGCCAAGCGGCTTTTGCAAGCGGCTCCTAGTCCTTGAACTTTCTCCCCGAATTCATTATAATTCTTAAACTTATTCTATTTAATGGGGAAAACAATGAAACGCAGACTCGTGACCTCGGCCTTGCCGTATGTAAATAACATTCCACACTTAGGAAACTTGATTCAAATGCTCAGCGCGGACGTTTACGCGCGCTTTTGCCGAAGCCGGGGCTACGACACCCTTTATGTTTGCGGAACCGACGAATACGGAACCGCGACTGAGACAAAGGCGCTGGAGGAGAAAAAGACTCCGCGCGAGCTTTGCGACTACTACTTTAAGGAACACACAAAAATATACGACTGGTTCCACATCGACTTTGACATTTTTGGCCGCACCTCGAATCCCGAATGCACCGAGCGCACGCAGGAGCTTTATAAAGACTTGGAAAAGAACGGCTTGATCACCGAAAAGACAAACGTTCAACTTTACTGCCCCAAGTGCCAGCGCTTTTTGGCCGACCGCTACGTTCACGGCGTTTGCCCCAAGTGCGGAAGCGACAAGGCTCGCGGAGACCAGTGCGAAGACTGCGGAACGCTCCTTGACCCCGCTGAACTAAAGGAGCCCAAGTGCTCGGTTTGCGGCTCGACTCCCGAAGCGAAAGAGACAAAGCACCTTTACATTAACCTTCCGGCCATAAGCGACAAGCTCAACGCTTGGATGGAAAAGACCAGCGTCGACGGAAAGTGGAGCGACAACGCGATCAACATCACAAAGGCTTGGATTCGCGACGGCCTCAACGAGCGCGCGATCACCCGCGACTTAAAGTGGGGCATTCCTGTTCCGCGCGACGGCTACGGCGACAAAGTTTTTTACGTTTGGTTCAACGCTCCGATCGGCTACATCTCGATCACCCAGCAGCTTGCGAACGAGCTTAAGGCCGCCGGAAAAGATTCCTTTGACTGGCAGTCTTGGTGGCAGCCAAAGGATAAGGACGTGGAATTGTTCCAGTTCATCGGAAAGGACAACATTCCATTCCACACGGTGATTTTCCCGTGCACGCTTTTGGGAAGCGGCCGCGACTGGACTAAGCTTTACCACATGAGCTCGACTGAATACTTGAATTACGAGGACGGAAAATTCTCAAAGAGCCGCGGAGTCGGAGTCTTTGGAAGCGACGCGATAGAGACCGGCATTCCCGCCGACGCTTGGCGCTTTTACATTTTCTACAACAGGCCCGAAAAGCAAGACTTCCAGTTCACTTGGAAGGACTTCCAGGAAAAAATCAATTCCGAGCTTGTAGGAAATTTGGGAAACCTTGTAAACCGTACGCTCTTGTTCGTAAACAAGTACTACGAGGGAAAAATTCCTTCCGCGCCTGTCGACGAAGAGTTGTGGGCCAAGGTAAAGGACTTGGAAGCCAAGATTACCGAAAACCTTGAATGGGCCAATCTTAAGGACGCCTTCCGCCAAATCTTTGAGATCGCTGACATTTGCAACAAGGCATTCCAAGCGGCGGAACCCTGGAAGGCGCGCAACGAAGATCCCGCCAAGGCCGAAAAGCTCATTCACAACCTTTGCTATGTAATCAAAGATTTGATGATCATGGCCCATTCATACATGCCTCAGTACACTCAAAAAGTCATGGGCTATTTTGGAAAGACCATAAAGGAAAGCCGCGTCGGCCAGCCAACGCTTGAAGGCTTGGATTGGTCCGACTTGGGCAAAATGGAAGGCTTGGACAAGCTTGGCCCGACAGAGGTTTACTTCACTCCGATGGACAAAAAGACGATGGAAGCCTTCCGTCAAAAGTTTGCCGGAAGCCAGGCCGAGCGCGCCGACGCGAAAGGAGAGGGCAAAAAGAAAGAGCAGGCTAAAAAGGCCGCCAAAGAAGAGCCCGCTCCACTTCCTGACGCCGAGCAGCCCGCGCACTTTAACAAGAACATCGAGCTTCGCGTGGCCAAGATCCTTAAGGTTGACAACAACCCTGAGGGCGACAAGTTGTATGTTGAGACCATGGACGACGGAAGCGGAACGGAACGAATCGTTCAGTCAGGACTAAGAATGTATCTCAAGCCCGAGGACTTGATTGGAAAGAACATAATTTTGGCGGCCAACTTGGCCCCCCGAAAAATGCGCGGAATCGAAAGCCACGGAATGCTCCTCGCCGCCGACTACAAGGACGCCGACGGAAAGGATTGCGTCGAAGTTTTGACCGCGCCTTGGGCCAAACCCGGCGACCCGGTAATTTTGGAAGGAGCCGACCCGGCCTTTAAAAAGCCCGACGTGATCGACATCGACACCTTCTGCGCGGTCGAGATCAAGACCGTAAACAAGAGCGTTCAAATCGGCGGAGTGAATCTTGTCGTTGACGGAAAGCCCATAACGACAGAGTTTACGGTTAACGGAGACATTCACTAATTGTCCGGCGTTCAAATTCAAAAGCTTGATTTTTCGATAAACGGAAACGACGGCTCGTTTTTGCAAACTCCTTTTTGGGGCCTCTTTAAGTCGCGCCACGGATGGAACTTGATCCGCGCCCGCGCGTCTTTTGGAGGAACGGAATCGACGCCAAAACAATTTGACTTTTCCGTAATGGTCCGCTCTTTTGCGCGCGGATTTTTTAGCCTTGCTTACGTTCCGATGTTTCCAAGCGCGGACGCCTTTAAAGCTTTGCAAGCCCAAGACGGCGCGAATGGCGGCGACAAAAACAACGCGGCCGAAAAACTTTGCTCCTTGCTTGAAGAGATTGCCGCAGAGCTAAAACCGCTTTTGCCGGCCAACACGATTTGCGTCCGCTTTGACCCGCAAGTTGAATTTTCAACGCCCGCCGAGCGCGATTCCTTTAACGCGGACGCCCGGCTTGCCGCAAAAAAAATCCGTTCCGCCTGCAAAAAAAACGCGGTGGACATCCAGCCGCCCGACACGACGCAAGTTGACTTGACTCGGACAGAAGAAGAAATCCTGGCCGCGATGAAGAACAAGTGGCGCTACAACGTAAACCTTGCTAAAAGAAAGGGCGTGCAAATAGAAAAAGTTTCTGGAAACGCTCTTAACTTGTCTGATTTTGTAGACATTTTTTACGCTTTGTACAAGGAAACCAGCGCCCGCGACGGCATTGCGATGCACGCAAAGGCCTATTACAAGGACTTGCTTGAGCTTTCGGCCCAAGAAGCGCAAAAAGGCGGCGACGTTCCGCAAGTGAACCTTTATGTCGCCAAGCACGAGGACGACTATTTGGGCGCCATCATGACGCTCTTTTCAAAGACCGAAAGCGTTTATCTTTACGGCTGTTCCTCCAACAAAAAAAGAAATTTAATGCCAAACTTCCTATTGCAGTGGACCGCGATGAGCGACGCAAAGGCTTACGGAAGCCGCTATTACGACATGTACGGAATGCCGCCCACCGACGACCCAAGCCATCCGATGCACGGCCTTTATCTTTTTAAGACCGGTTTTGGAGGAATCAACGTCCATCGCGCGGGAACTTACGACGTTCCCCTAAAAGGAATATATAAGCTTTGCGTCCTTGCGGAAGGCGCCAGAGCTTTTTGGCATAAAAAAGTATTGAAGAAAATTCGCGGACGGTGACATATGAATATGGAATGCTTTATTTTGGGCTGCGGCGGAATGATGCCGCTCCCTTACAGACATCTTACATCGGCTCTTTTGCGTCGCGACGGAGACCTCTTTTTGTTTGACGGAGGCGAGGGAACGCAAGTGTCGCTCCGCCGCCTGAACTTAAAATGGAAAAAGATAAACGCGATTTTTGTAAGCCACACCCACGCCGACCATGTTACGGGCCTTCCTGGAATCATGATGCTCAGCGCGCAGGTTGAGCGAAGCGAGCCCCTTTACATTTACGGTCCGCCAAAAATCGCCGAGTACATCGAAACCAGCCGAAAAGTTTTGGACATGTACATAAACTATCCTGTCGTAGTGAAAGAAATCACCGCGCCTTGCGTCGTCCACAAAGAAAAGGACTTTCAAGTGCGAGCCTTTCCGCTTGACCACACAAAGGTTTGCGTAGGCTACACTTTGGAAGAGTTTGACAGGCCCGGCGAGTTCAATCCAAAAGCGGCCGCCGACTTAAAGGTTCCCTGCGGAGCCCTTTGGTCAAAATTGCAAAGCGGCCACGAAGTCACGGCCAGCGACGGAACTATAGTAAAGCCGGAACAAGTTCTTGGACCTTCGCGCAAGGGCCGCAAGTTCAGCTACGTGACCGACACCCTTTACCTTGACTCAATCGCCAAGGAAGTGTCGGGCTCCGACCTCCTTCTTTGCGAGGGAATGTTCGAGGACGCGCTTCTTGACCAGGCAAAAGAAAAAAAGCACATGACTGCAAAGCAAGCCGCGACAATCGCCCGCGACGCAAACGTAAAGAAAATGGCGATGATCCATTACAGCCCCCGCTACACAGACAAGGAGCTTTCTGTCTTGGAAGGCGAGGCGCAAGAAATTTTCCCGCAAGCGATTCTTGGCCGCGACCGAATGCGCTTTGAAATTCCTTACGAGGATTGACGGAACGGCTTATGATCCGAGCCCTTTCTTTTTGCAAATCCTATTCCTCCGCAAAAAAGAGCGCTTGCAAGGATATAAACTTTGAGGCCCAGCGCGGAAAGACAACCGTTCTTCTTGGCCCCAACGGAGCGGGAAAAAGCACGCTATTAAAGGCCTTGTGCGCCCAGCATTACGCGACAAGCGGACAAGTTCTTGCGGAACGGAACGACGGCGCGGTGTTTGACGCGGTGCAAAATCCCCAAGAAGTCAAGGCTATTACAGGCTTTGTGAGCGAAGTTCCCGCGCTTTACGACGACTGGACTGTCAAAGAATTTTTGGAAGCCTGCGCCGCCTTGCGAGCGACGGAGAGCGTAGGCAAGCCTAAGACTGCGGCCGAAACGAAAATTGGCAGCAAGACCAAGATTGCGGCCGCAGCCCAAAAAGCCGCGCGCCTTTGCAAGCTTGAAACTGTCCTAAACCAAAAAATATCATCGCTAAGTCACGGCTACAAGCAGCGCGTAAACTTTGCGCAGGCGCTGGTCCACGATCCGCAAATCTTAATCCTGGACGAGCCCGCCACCGGCCTTGACCCGGAACAAATCCGCGAAATGCGCGAACTTGTTCAAAGCCAAAAAAAAGGCCGCGCCATAGTTTTTTCAACGCACATAATTCAAGAGGCCCAAGCTCTTGCCGACGCTATTTACATTATAAAAGACGGCTCCGTCGCGGCTTTTGGAAGCCCGGCCGAACTTCTAAAGAAAAGCGGCAAGAGCAGCCTGGAAGACGCCTACCTTTTCTTTGCCGCGACTGGCGCGGCCTCAACCGATTCAAGTCTTGCGAACGATTCAAGCGCTACAAACGATTCCGCGACTAAAACGCCCGTGCCGGAAACTGCTGGGGCTGCCATAAATGCCGCATCCTTTTTTCGCTTGGTCCAAAAAGAGCTTTTCGCCTACGCGATAAATCCCTTTTATTGGATTGCGGCCGCCTTGTTCGCGCTTTTTTCTTCGGCGGCTTTTTTCTTTGGAACAAGATTTTTTGTCCAAGGCCTTGGAAGCGCGTCCTTGTCGCCGTTCTTTTTGGCGATGCCTTACATTTTGTCGGTTTTGATTCCGGCTTTTTGCATGAACATAAAGGGCCGCGCCTTTGACCAAACGCTTCCCTTTGGCGAGTTCTCAAAAGTTGGCGCTAGGCTTTGCGCGGCGCTTGTTCTGTTTTTGCTTTACTTGCTTGGAACGCTTTTGGTCCCGATATGCGTCTCATTTTTTGGGAGCGTGGACTTTGGCGCGGCCTTTACCGCTTATCTTGGCCTTTTGTTTTTCGCCATGGCGTCAACCGCTTTTTGTCTTTTTTTGTCTTGCCTTTTTGAAAATCGCGCCGCGTATTTTGCCTTTGCAGTCATCGCCTTGTCTGCGATAAATTTTTCGCACAATATTTTAAATTACGTTCAGCTTTCGGACGGCCTTAGCGGCGCGATCCGTTCTATAAGCTTTGCTTGGCGCTTTGATTCCGCCTCAAAGGGAATCTTGGACACAAGGGATTTGGCGTCGTTTGCTTTGTGGACGCTTGTCTTTTTGCTTTTGGCTGTTTATGTTGTTGAACGGAACAAGGGAAAAAAATATTTTTCCAAGAGAAACGCCTTTCGTTCCTGGACAGTAATTCTTGTCTTTGTTTTTTTGTTTTTGGACGCAGGCCGCGTCTACGCTCGCTTGGATTTTAGCGCGGGAAAAAACTACACTCCGTCAGAACGCACAAAAACCTTGCTTTCGCAAGCGCAAGAAAGGGTTAGGATTTCTTACTACCGTTCCGCGGAATTGCTAAAGCTCTATCCACAAGTAAAGGACGTGGGCGACTTTTTGCGCTCCCTTTCTTATTCGTGCAAGAACGTTTCATACACGGAACTTGACGCAGGAAGCGCCGCCGCGCAAAGAACTTTGAGCGAGCTTGCCGTTCAGCCTTTTCAAATGCAAAATCAAAAAGGCAACTCGCTGGAATACTTTAACGCATATTCCGCTGTCGTGATTGACTACATGGACAAAAGCCTTTACTTGCCCGCGGCCTTTTCGACATTCGGCCTTGAATACGACTTGAATTTGCGCTTGGACTACTTGCTAAGACAAAAAAGCCGCCGCGCCTATCTTCTTTGCGCCAACGGAATGAGTTTGCAAAAAGATTACAAGAGCGCCATTGATTGGCTTAACTTGGAAGGCTTTGAGACAATTGCCTTAAAGCCCCAAGACTTGCGTTTGACTAGTTTGGACAAGACGATTCCCCTGGCGCTCTTTGGAACAAAAGATTTGGACCCGGAAGGCGCGGCGGCGATTTTTGATTTTGCGGGCGACGGCGGAGCGCTTTTGGTTATGGCAAGCCCTTACACGGTGAACGTAAACGGCGACTGGTCTTTGAAAAAAAACAAGCTGGATTATATGCTTCCGATTTTGGAACGATTTGGAATTTCCTTTAACGATTCTCTGGCGGCCGACCTTTCTTGCGTCCGCGCGAATTTTTATTCCGCCGACAAAAACGAAGGGATGGGCGGGCAGGGCTCCGGCGAAAACAAGTCAGTCAATTATCCGCTTTGGATAAATCTTTTGCCGCAAGAAGGCGCTCCTTACGGCGCCAACGTTTTTTGGGCAAGCCCGCTTTCTTTGGACAAGACAAAGGCCCAGCCGCTTTTGACTTCAAGCCCAGCCTCTTGGCGCTTTTTGCCTGACAAAAAAAATCCTGATTTGCTCTTTGACACAAATCCCTTTACCGTTCCCAAGACCGCCATCGCCGATCCTTTGGTTCAAAAAGAAGAAAGCGTTCTTGCCGCGCGAACTTTGGACAAAAAAATAATAGCGATAAGCGGCGACTTGTTCGCAAACGATTTGCTTTTGTCGCTAAGCGGCGGAGAGACAGGCGACTTTAGGAACTTTAATTATTTGACGACAAGCCTTTTGGAATTGTCGGGCGAAAGCGACATGGCCGCGCTAAAGAACAAGGGAGCGGCTGACTTTTCTTTGTGGAAGATCAGCTCCGCGCAAGAATGGCAGGCGGCCAAAAACTTGTCGCTATTGTTGAACTTTGCCGCGTTGCCGCTAGCGCTTTTGATTTTGATGGCGGCCTGTTTTGCGCGAAGGAAGGTTGCGCGATGAAAACAAAAGCCTTTTCGTTGTTAAAAAAATATCGCCTTCAAATTTTGTTAGCCGCGCTCGTCGCTCTTTATTTTATTTCCGCTCCCAAAAAAGAAAAGTCTTTTACGACAGCCTTATTGAATCCCAAACATTCCGTTCAAAAAATAGTCCTTGGAAATTTTGATCAGGGAAAGCTTGTCATGCAAAAGACAGGTTCCTTTTGGCTTGGACAAAAAGAAGCCGCCGACAACAAAACGCTTTTTTTTGCAAGCGACTCTGCTTTGATCGAAAGCTTTTTGTCAGTCTTAAAACGTCTTGCTACGGTTTACGAAATTTCCGACAGAAAAAGTCTTAAGGCTTACGGCTTGGAAAAGTGCGGCGCCTTTTTTCTTGAACTATATACTGGCGAAAAATCGGTCTTGACGATAATTTTTGGAAGCGTGGATTCAGCCCACAGGCTTTTCTTCTTTGTTCCGGAACGGGAGAAAATATTTTCGATTGATTCAGACGCGCTTGCTCCTTACTTAACCGCAAGCGAAAACCATTGGGCCAACCCGGAAATTTTTCCAAAGGAAATTGTCGGAACGGACAAAAAATACAGGCACGCAAAGTTCGCGTCTTTGCAGGGCCGGCCCCTTTTGGCGGACAACATTAATTGGTCGGATGCGCAAGTAAAAGATTATGACTCAGGCGATGGAAATCTCTACAAGGCGCTTTTTTTGCCGACAACTCAAGGCGATTATTATTGCCGTTTGCAAGTACAGCCCAGCGCCCAAAGGCCGCAAGAAGAAAAGGACGCCTTAAAGAAAATCAACGCCGTCTTTATGGCCAGCGCCTGGACGGTTGAGCTCGTTTTAGCCGGCGACTAAGGCGTGGAACAAAAGCGCGGCCGCGTTATAGGTAAAATGGGCGACAAAGGGCGGCCAAAGGCTTTTTGATTTTACAAAAGAAACTCTTAAAATTATTCCGCAAATCAAAGCGTTAAAAAGCGCCAACATTCCTTGGTACCTGTGCGAAAAGGCGAACAATAAAACCGCGGCCGCTTCCGCCAACCAAAAAAGCGCGGGATGATTTTTGGATCGGACAATCGTTCCAAGAGCCTTGGGCAGATAAAGGCGGTAAAGGCATTCTTCGTAAAAGGCGCTTGAGCAAAGCAAAAAAACGCAACAAAGAAATTCCAGGAAATTTGCGGGTAGAATTACGTTTTCCATAGCGGGAATTTTTAGCGCCAAGGCTGCCAGCTCAAAAAGCGCGGCGCAAAGGGCCAGCAGGCCAAAGGTCAAAAAGTAGTGGGCGCTAAAGTCAGCCGCCAGCCAAAGGAGCGTTTTTTTTGCGCCGTTTTGGCCTTGGAACTCGCTTTTTTTTTGCATTCGTTCCTGAAAATACAAAAAAAGGGCTAAAAGCAAGCTTGGAATTATAAAAAAATTGAATTTTGAGAAATCAATGGTCAAATTGTCCGAAAAATTGACAAAAAGAGGCGGAATAACAAAAATCAACAATATTAAAGAAAACTGTAGCAAAAAAATCATTTTTGTCATATAATATTATGGTTAGAGGATTTTTGTGTCAATACTTATAGTTGCATTAGGTTTATTAGTCTTGCTCTTGGGCGTTTGGCTTATAAAAACTTTCTCGACAAAAATAAATTTTTTCGCGACAGGCTTGGACCAAAAATTTAATTTGGGCGAAATATCAATTTTGTGGAAGCTTGCGAAAATTGTGGAGCTTGAAGAGCCGGAAGCGTTGTTTGTTTCCACAAACGCTCTTACTAGATGCATTACAAATCTTATCGAAACCTCAAAGCGAGAGGGAACCGAAAACGCGCTTGAAACGCAAAACTTCTTGGCCAAGTTGTACAAGTTCAGGACAAAAATCGAGTTGGCGTCGGAGAACAGGAGGGGCCTTGAATCCAGCAAGGCGCTTTCCAACGGCCAAAAGCTTCGCCTTATTTTAAAGGGCAGCGGCGTTTTCGCCTCCCGAATCTTGAACAATTCCCGCGACTTGATAATTACGATTCCAATTCAAGACGGAAGAATTAAAATTCCGCCGGAGGATTGGAAGGACAAAGAAATAAGCGTTTACCTTTGGAGAAAGGGCGACGCGGGCTATGTTTTTGACACTAAAGTTTTGGCCGCCGGAATTTTTCTTGGGCAGAACGTTCTCTATTTGGCGCATTCCAACAATTTGCTTAGGGCCCAAAAACGAAAGTCAATCAGAACTCAGTGCCATATTCCCGCCCATCTTTACATAATAAAGGAAACTGTTACGGAATACGCTCAAGTCGAAACCACGCCTGGTTTTAAATGCTTTTTGGAGGACATCAGTTCTGACGGAGCGATGATACGCGTTGGCGGAAAGGGCGTAAACAACATTCAAGTAAAGCTGCAGTTTGAGATTGACGACTTGTTGATTTTGATGTACTGCTTGGTTCGTTCCGTGGAATACAACTCTTCAAACAATCAAAGCCGTCTGCATTTGGAATGCATCCACATAGAGCCTGCGATGCGAAACGCGATTTTGTCCTTTGTTTACAAAGTTTTGCCGGAAGACCAAAAGAACGCGGAAGTCGCTTTGACTCAGCTTGAGGATGAGCAAAAGGCTGACGACAAAAAGGCTGCCGAAGAGGCGGGGCTTGCCGCGCCAAAAGACGAGCAAAAAACTGTTACGGAAGTCCCGGAAAGTAGTTATAATATAGAGATACCGACCGCGATAGATCCTGAGTTTTTAGACAAGGATTCATCAGGCAGTTGACGGTTATGGAGGTTTAGACAGATGAACAGACAGTTTAAAAACGCATTGGTTTCTTGCGCCCTTGCTCTTGCGACATTTTTGTCTTTCGCCCAGACTAACGCTCCCACAAAAGAAGAGATAAAATTTGCAAAAGGAAATATTAACGACAAAATTTCTGCGGTAAAAAGCTCAGGCGATCCAACGCTTGCAAAAAAAGCCGTTGACTTTGTTGTTGAGAACGCCTTGCTTTTAAAAGGCGACCGCGATTTGGCGGGCCTTGCCGTTGCGGGCATTCTTTCCTATCCGGTTGAGGAAAGCAAAAAAAATCCCCAAGCGGTTTTGCAAGACTTTTCGGACGTTTTTTACGGCATTGACGACACAAACGTTAGGGTAAGCGTTTTAGAAAAAATCGCGGTTATTTACGCGCAGAATGAATCCACTGATTGGACAGCTTTTGTCAACGGCTACTTGTCTCAAAAACTTTCCGCCGGCGGAACGGCTGACGAAACCGTTAAAAAATCTATATCAACGCTTGGCGTTGTCGGCAACGGTTCCTCATTCGGAATTTTGCATTCAATTTTGCGCCAGCCGATTTGGTCGGAGCTTGACGCTGATGTCTCGGCTTCACTTGCAAAAATCGCTGACAAATCCCTTAATGAAATTTTTGACGCCGTTGACAAGGCGGACTTAGTTGAACTTAAACTACTATCTAAAATTTTCATCAAAAACGAGTCAATTTCTCCCGCTTTAAGGGCGGAAATTGCCGAAAAAACGCTAAACAAGGCAATGATATTAGAGGGGACTTCTTCGCGCTCGCAAGACTTGGCTCTTTTCCAGTTGGAAATGGTTCAGGTTTTGGCGGACAACAAGTGGACCCGCGCCAGCGACTTGGCAAAGAATTATTTTAACGTTGCGAAAAATTCCTATAACGGAAAGTACTTGAACGTTCAACAGTGGACTAAGGCAATCTCGTGCGTTGAGGCTTTGGCTTCCCGCGCCGCTGTTCTTCCGTTCACCGAATACTTGGACCAAATGAACAAGGCGCAGGAAGCGGGCAATTCTCCCGACAAGACAGTTGTTCTTGCCATCATCAATGCGTTGGCCGAACTTGGCGACAAATCCTCGTTTGACTCATTGCTCTATGTAACGTACGTAAAAGATTATCCAGAGGAGGTTGCCGTCGCGGCTCGTAACGCGCTTACGAGACTAAAATGGTAGACTCTTTAAAAAACAATTTTCTCCTTTTGCCTGCGATAATGCTGGCGGTTCTCTTGTATGGTTTTATTCCTGTCCAAGACCAAAGTCCGCCGGCTTTTGCTTTTAAAAGCCAAGAAGTTTCTTTGGTCGAGTGCCGCTTGATTTCTAGTCCTGTCAAAGTTGGAAGCAAAAAAAAATCCTACATGCTCAAGGCGGAACTAATTAAAGCGGCAAAGTCGGACGGAAGCGTGTCCAGCGCCAGCGGGATCGCGCAAATTTTATTGCCCTTGGAACTTTGCGAAATTTACCAGCCCGGAAAACTTTATTCTTCTTGGCGCGGAAAAAAGATCGACTTTTTGTTGGACAAGGGCGCCCGTTGCGTCTTTAAGGTTAGGGAAGG
>Ga0256407_10003703_pt1 | contig 26741 bp, 24 predicted proteins | sample RumenRJG_04DNA_FD_193489 | JGI IMG/M metagenome (GOLD analysis project Ga0256407, IMG submission 193489) | Bovine rumen microbial communities from Lethbridge, Alberta, Canada - RJG_04 | ecosystem: Host-associated > Mammals > Digestive system > Stomach > Rumen | place: Canada: Alberta... | reverse complement strand
CATTGTAGAAGGTGTGTATCGTGTGATGCAGGGTGCACCGGAGCGTAAGAAGGGTGAAGATGGCCTGCCCATCCCACCATATGCTGTCTATAACATCGGTGGCGGTCAGCCAGAGAATCTGCTGGACTTCGTGAACATCCTGCAAGAGGAACTGGTCCGTGCAGGAGTCCTTCCTGCAGACTTCGACTTCGAGGCCCACAAGCAGTTGGTTGCGATGCAACCAGGTGATGTCCCAACCACCTATGCTGATGCCACAGCCCTAGAACGTGACTTCGGGTTCACGCCCAAGATTACGTTGAGGGAGGGACTAAGGAAGTTCGCAGAGTGGTATGCACATTTTTACGAACACGAATGACACGAATTGGACGAATTAGTACATACACGCAGATAAGTCGGTCATGGAACTGTTAGTTAGAGCAAACACTAATAGGGATATGACCGCTTGTCATTTATGGTTCATGGTTCAAGGTTCATGGTTCAGGGTATGAAACGTCAAAATGGCATTTCAAAAATGAAATCAATTAATAAGTAATCTAATAAGTAATCCTAGAAAGAAACGGATGAGTAAGGATGAAATGCCAGATAAATCAAGGTGGATAAAGTTAAAAAGAATTAATTATCAACCTTGATTGTGGAAAAATACGTATTTTTGCAGAGATAAAGTTGCTGTAAATGGAAAAACTTAAGCAAATAGCATCGTATATCTGTATGCGCTATCAAAAGGAATTTGGTAGAAGCATAGATGAGATGAAACTGCATAAATTATTGTATTTTGTGCAGCGGGAAACTATTGTGCAGTTGGGCGTTCCTATGTTTAAAGAGAAATTCGAGGCTTGGCGATATGGACCTGTGCTTGTTCCTGTGCGTCAGCTATATAGAGACGGTATGCTTGATACTTCATTGTCGGCAGAAGCTATAGAAAAGTATTCTGCTGTATTCGACAAGGTGTTTTCGCAATATGCAGTGAAGGACTCGTGGAGTCTCAGTTCACTTACACATGGTGAATATTCCTGGAGACATGCGAGGCTAGGAGTTCCTGATGATGTGAACTGTACAAACAAAATGACCGTGGAAGATATATCTATTGATGCGCAAAGGATTAAGACGCGTCGATTGTTGTTGTCTGCCCTAAAATCGTCTGAGGTTTTTTCGAAATGAGAATTACAGAAGAACAACAGGAGATACTGGAATCTTTAGTTTGTGAACGTTTATCTCGCAATCCGGCGAATATGCGTGAGATAGATCAGTTCTTTAACTCGAAAAATTATAAATTGGTAGAGAGGCTTCTAAACGAGGCCTATTCAGAGGATGAAGAAGACAAGATTGCCTATTATCTTGTGAAAGATAAAGAAGGGCATATTCTGTTCTATTTCTCATTGAAATGCGGGCAGTTATATGATAAGCATCTTGACTTTGACTTGTTTAAGTTGTTGGTTGAGTTGTATGATGGTCTTCTTAAGATGAAAAGTGAACCGGACATTTCTCAAGAGGACTCAATAGCTATTGATAAGATACTGGAAGAGATTCGATCGCGAAAAGGCGTACTAAAAGAAGACTTGAAGAAGATAACAAAGAAGAACCAATCTATAGAAGACTTTGAAAAGGTCTTTAAAGATGGTGCAGATAAGGTAGGTGCAACTTTTTCCGGAATAGAAATAGTACAGTTCTGTTCTAATGAGGACTGTTCGCATTATTGGGAAAATTTCGGTATTAACCAGAAATTGGGCGTCGTTGTATTTTGGCATTTTATTGTACCAATTATTATAAAGATAAAAGAATTGATAGGGTGTGAATATCTATTTCTATTTGCTGCAGATGACTCAGAAGATGAGAACTTGGTGAACTACTATAAATCATGGCTAAAGTTTGAAAGCTCAAATGAGAGATCTGCGGCAACGCCTGTTTATGATTTGACCTGTAAATTTCTTTATCAGGAAACGTGTTCTCTAAAAGAGAAACGTGACACTTTCTTTAAGAATTTCAATCCAGACGAGGATGTTGTATGATTATAGTTTCAGAATCTGCAAATATCTTCACATAGAACGAGAGGGTATGATAGCCGAATAAGAAAGGGAATGTTATGACACAGGACGAAAAATGGTTATTAAAATATAGCGAAGTGGTTGGTTTTATACAGACCAATCATCGAAATCCATCTAAGCATAGAATTGAGGAGCATGATATGCTCAACTGGTTGAAGGCGAATAGAAAAGCGTTAAATGCTGGGAAGATGAAAGCTGATAGGGTAGAGAAGTTTAGAAAACTTCTAGAAATGACGGAACAGTATCGGAGGAAGAACCAGTATGAGTAGAGGGCTGATGGCTGATGGAAGATGGCTGAAGGATGATGAAGATGTATGAGGGCTGACTGTCGGGTCAGCTCATTTCTTTTTCTTGTGGCCGAAGAGGAAGCCGTAGTTCTTGGTGAGCTTGCGTATGAGTAGGAAGGCATCGATGGCTGTGACGCTGTTGCTGATGATGCTGGCTATCCACTCGCCCTTGCTGCTGTCCTTCTGGGGCACAAAGAGGCTGTTCTTCAGCGTGGTGAACTGACGATTGTCCTCGTGTATCTGCGAAAGGATTTCTGCCTTGCGCTGCTGAATTTCCTCCAGCGTGTTGTACTGTTTCTTGGGTTGCTGTATGGGCAGGTCGATGTGCATAGTGAGAAAGGGGGTAAGAGTGGATGGACGGGTTCAGCTCATGATGAGGTTGACAAAGAAGTGGACGAGCGGACGCTCAATCCACGTCTTGCGCTTGTAACATAAGAGCAGGAAGATGAGCAGGTGGAGACACCCGACAATGATGAAGGCAGGGGCGTAGCCGATGTAGAGGGAAAGCCAGAAGGCGAAGGCTAACGAGAAGTAGAAGCCCAGGCACATGATGACTATCAGGAACAAAACGGATATGGCCATAGCTGCCAACAGGCGTACCAGCTTGTCAACAATCTCGAGCTTCAGGTACTCGCCCTGAAGTCCGAGATAGTGCTTGATGACCTCTCCTAACTGGACAATGGTCTCAACGTTCTTGTCGCTACTAAGCATCACCTCTCACTTTTCATTTCTTTAAGCCTCAACTTCAGGAGCAGCTTCTGCAATGTCGTCGACGAGGTCGTTGACTTCCTTGCGGCTGAGCTTGATGTTGTGCTTCTTCATGAAGTCGTCTACAGCATCAGTAATCTTCACACGGGTGTCCTCGCCCTTCTCGGGGGCCAACAGGAGTCCAAGAACTGCTCCGGCGAGTGCGCCGCCGAAGAATGCGCCTAAATAACCTAAACTTCTCATAGTAGTACTGTTTTTTTTGTTGTTAAACGGTTTTTCGCTGGCAAATGTACGGAAAGTTTTCCAAATTAACAAACTTTATGCAGGTTTTTTCTTGCAATTTGCGCGATATTTTGTAATTTCGCAGGCAATTAGTGGAATTTAATAGTATAATTTTAATAAATTAGGAAAATAGAAACTATGAAGAAGTACATCGTACTTTGCGCAGGTCTTTGCGCAGCAATGGCTTTTACAAGCTGTAAGTCAAGTGAAAGTGCCTACAAGCAGGCTTACCTGAAGGCTAAGGCTCAAGAAGAGGCTCAGCAGCCCGTCCAGCAGAATGTAGTAGAGCAGAACGTGGTGACTCCTCTGGAGGAGCGTACTACTACCAACACTCGCGTGGTGGACAATGCTGACAACATTGCCGTTCGTCAGGAGAATGTCACGGTAATTAGCGGTTCAGGCCTGCGAAACTTCAGCGTGGTGGTAGGCTCGTTCTCACTCAAGGCAAACGCTGAGGGACTGCAACAGTCACTGATTAGCGCCGGCTATAATGCCCAGGTGGTATTGAACAATGCTGTGCAGCCTGCCATGTATCGCGTGGTGGCTACTACTTTCGACACGAAGGCTGAAGCTGCTGCAAGCCGCAACGATCTGCAGACGAAGTATCCCGGTGCCTGGCTGCTGTATGCAAAATAAGCCGTGGCAAGGATTCTTTCAATAGATTACGGTAAGAAAAGAACTGGATTAGCAGTCACCGACCCGTTACAGCTGATCGCTGGCGGGTTGGCGACTGTTGCTACATCTGAATTGTTCGACTATCTGTGCCGCTATGTGGCCCAGGAACAGGTGGAGCGCATCGTGGTGGGCGAGCCCAGGCAGCCTAACGGTGAGCCCAGTGAGAATCTGGCACGTGTGCAGCAGTTTGTGAATCGCTGGCGCAAGCAGAAACCGGAGATACCCGTGGAGTTCTATGACGAGCGTTTCACATCGGTGCTGGCACATAGAGCCATGCTGGAGGGAGGACTGAAAAAGAAGGCGCGTCAGGATAAAGCACTGGTGGACGAGATATCGGCTACCATCATACTGGAGGACTATATGCGCTCAAAGCAAAAATTTTAACAATGATATTACCTATTTATATATATGGGCAGCCCGTGTTGCGAAAGGTGGCCGAGGACATTACGCCCGATTATCCTCAACTGAAGGAACTGATCAGTGACATGTGGGAAACGCTGGCTGAGAGCGAAGGCATCGGACTGGCTGCGCCCCAGATTGGCAAGGCTATACGTCTGTCAGTGATTGACCTGGATGTCATCAGCGAAGACTTGCCTGAGTACAAGGGCTTCCGTCAGGTGTTTATCAACCCGCACATTGTGGAGTACGACGACTCGAAGACGGACTCCTCAGAAGAGGGGTGCCTGTCGCTGCCTGCCATCCACGAGAAGGTAGTCCGTCCCACGCGTATCCATGTGGAGTGGGACGACGAGGAGTTCCAGCATCACGACGAATGGATAGAGGGCTACTTGGCCCGCGTGATGCAGCATGAGTTCGACCATCTGGACGGCAAGATGTTTGTAGACCGCATCTCGCCCCTGCGTAAGCAGCTCATCAAGAGCAAGCTGAAAGCGCTGCTACAGGGACGTTTCCGCTGTGGATACAAGACGAAGGTTGTCAGAAAATAGACCATGCGGCGCATATTCCTCTTGCTGGTGTGGTTGCCGATAGTTGGTTTCGCGCAGTTCAATACCGACCGATTGGTGATGATAGGGCGCTCGGCGCTCTATTATGAGGACTATGTGCTGTCAATGCAATACTTCAATCAGGTCATCCTGGCCAAGCCCTATCTCTATGAACCTTGGTACTTCAGGGCAATAGCCAAGTACTGTCTGGACGATTTTGCGGGTGCTGAGAGTGACTGTACGGAAGCCGTCACCCGCAATCCCTTTGTGGTCGGCATCTACGAGTTGCGCGGACTGTGCCGCATCCAGCAGAAACACTACGAGGAGGCTATCAGCGACTATAACAAGGCGCTGCGTTATTCACCGGAGTCGGTGAACTTGTGGCACAATCGTGCGCTGTGCCGACTGCAGCAGAAGGACTATGACGGAGCGCTGGCTGACCTGGACACGATGGCTACACGATGGAGCAAGCAGGCTGGCATCTACTCGATGAGGGCAGAGGCCTATCTGCAAAAGAAGGACACCGTGCAGGCTATTGCCTCGCTGGACAAGAGTCTGGAGCTGGACGCATACAACGGCAATGTCTGGGCACTGCGTGCCAACATCAGTCTGACCCGCCAGCAGTGGAAGGAGGGGGAAGGCTATCTGGACAAGGCGCTACACTTGTTGCCTAAGAATGCCAACCTATACATCAATCGTGCTCTGGCGCGTTTCAACCAGAACAACCTGCGTGGAGCGATGGCTGACTACGATATGGCCTTAGACTACGATCCCAACAACTTCTTAGGACACTACAACCGTGGCCTGTTGCGTGCCCAGGTGGGTGACGACAACAGGGCTATCACGGACTTTGACTTTGTACTGAAGTTGGAGCCTGACAACCTGATGGCACTCTACAACCGTGCCTTGCTGTTGGAACAAACGGGTAACCCGAGGGCGGCCATCCGTGACTACTCGAAGGTGATAGAGCAGTATCCTAACTTCTGGACTGGTCTGCACCAGCGAGCCCAGTGCTATCGGAAACTGGGAATGACCAAGCAGGCCGAGCTGGACGAGTTCCGCATCCTGAAGGCTCAGATAGACAAACGCTTCGGCAAGCAGCCCCGACTATCGAAAAAGCAGATGCGTAAGCGCAGCGATGAGGATATTGAGAAGTACAACCAGCTGACAGTGGCTGACGAACAGGAGACGGAGCACGAGTACCAGAGCGACTATCGCGGCAAGGTGCAGAACCGCCGTGTGGCCATGGACTACATGCCCATGTATGTACTCTCTACACATCGTACGCAGAGTGTGCTGAAGCACTATGTGGCTTACGACCGCCAGGTGGACTCGCTGAACCGCATACTCCCCAAGGAGCAACAACTATACATTGTTTGTGGCGAGACGGACATCAAGAACCCTACACCTTGGGTGAGCAGAGACTCGACATCTGCTGTCAGCGGCTGGCTGCTGGCTATTAGCCAGTGGAAGGACGACGCTGCTGACGTGCCTCTGCAGACGGCCCACCTGCTGGACAACCTGACCAAGGCCATCCAGCGTGGACCGGGCAATCCCTATCTGTATTACAACAGAGCCTACGCCCACGTGCAGTGCATGGAGTATGAGCAGGCCTTGGCGGACTACTCGCGAGCTATCGAGCTGGACCCCAACCTGGCTGAGGCATACTACAACCGAGGACTTGTCCGGCTGGCACAGAAACAGCAGGACATGGCCATCAATGACCTCTCGAAAGCCGGTGAACTGGGGCTTTATACGGCCTATAGCATCATCAAGAGGGTCAGAAAGTGAGAAAATTGACAAAAGACAATGGATAATTAATAAATATTTTGTAATTTTGCACGCGATTTAAACTTAAACATATATTGTAGATATGATCAACATTACTTTTCCAGACGGATCTGTTCGCTCGTATGAGCAGGGCGTCACTGGACTTCAGATTGCTGAGAGCATCTCACCGGCTCTGGCACGCAGCGTTATTGCCTGTGGTGTGAATGGTGAGACTGTAGAGCTGAACCGTCCCATCAACGAGGATGCAAGCATTGCGCTCTACAAGTGGGACGACGAGCAGGGTAAGCATACCTTCTGGCACACATCGGCACACCTGTTGGCCGAGGCTCTGCAGGAGTTGTATCCTGGCATCCAGTTTGGTTTCGGACCTGCTGTCGAGAATGGTTTCTTCTATGACGTGCTGCTGCCTAACGGCGAGATGATCAAGGAGAGCGATTTCCCCAAGATTGAAGAGAAGATGAAGGAACTGGCTTCCAAGAAAGAGGCTGTGGTTCGCAAGGAGGTAGCCAAGGCCGACGCCCTGAAGGAGTTTGCCGCTGACGGTCAGACCTACAAGTGCGAGCACATTGAGCAGGACTTGGAAGACGGAACCATCACAACCTATACACAGGGTAACTTCACGGACCTCTGTCGTGGTCCGCACCTGATGGATACGGGCGAGATCAAGGCTGTCAAGCTGACCAGCGTTGCCGGTGCGTTCTGGCGTGGTGATGCCAACCGTGAGCAGATGCAGCGTCTCTATGGTATCTCGTTCCCCAAGAAGAAGATGCTCGACGAGTATCTGGTGATGCTGGAAGAGGCCAAGAAGCGCGACCACCGCAAGATTGGCAAGGAAATGGAACTGTTCATGTTCTCAGACAAGGTCGGCAAGGGTCTGCCCATCTGGTTGCCTAAGGGTACTGACCTGCGTCTGCGCCTGCAGGACCACTTGCGCAAAGTGCAGCGTCGCTTTGGCTATCAGGAGGTTATCACGCCGCACATCGGCTCGAAGAATCTCTATGTAACCTCAGGCCACTATGCTCACTACGGCAAGGATTCGTTCCAGCCCATCCACACCCCCGAGGAGGATGAAGAGTATATGCTGAAACCCATGAACTGTCCTCACCACTGTGAGATTTTCGCCTGGAAGCCCCGTTCCTATCGTGACCTGCCCCTGCGCATTGCCGAGTTCGGAACGGTCTATCGCTACGAGCAGTCTGGCGAGTTGCACGGACTGACCCGTGTCCGCTCGTTCACGCAGGACGACGCTCATCTGTTTTGCCGTCCTGATCAGGTGAAGCAGGAGTTCCTCAACGTGATGGACATCATCAACATCGTGCTGAAAGCCTTCGGCTTCGAGTTTGAGGCACAGATTTCACTCCGCGACCCCAATGACCACGAGAAGTACGTGGGTACTGACGAAGACTGGGCACTGGCTGAGAAGGCTATCCAGGAGGCTTGCGAGGAGAAGGGACTGACCGCCAAGGTAGAATACGGCGAGGCTGCCTTCTATGGTCCCAAGCTCGACTTCATGATCAAGGATGCCATCGGCCGTCGCTGGCAGCTGGGTACTATCCAGGTGGACTACAACCTGCCCAAGCGCTTCCAGTTGGAGTACACCGACGAGGACAACCAGAAGAAGACCCCTGTCATGATTCACCGTGCTCCCTTCGGTTCTCTGGAGCGTTTCACTGCTGTGCTCATTGAGCACACCAGTGGTCACTTCCCCCTCTGGCTCACCCCCGAGCAAGTGGCTGTGCTGCCCCTGTCAGAGAAGTACAACGACTATGCCAAGGAGGTTGCCAAGCAGTTCGAGCAGGGCGGTGTACGTCCTACCATCGACCTGCGCAACGAGAAACTGGGTCGCAAGATTCGCGACAACGAACTGAAGCGCATTCCCTACATGGTCATTGTCGGCGAGAAGGAGCAGCAGGACAAGACGGTTGCCGTTCGCCCTCAGGGTGGTGGTGAACAGACGGTGATGACCATCCAGCAGTTCATTGACCACATCAATGCCGAAGTGGCAGAGATGACGAGGGAGTTCTAAGCTAACGACTTCTCAGTTCCCAGCAGGCTACGGCTGTAGCAGCTGCCACGTTCAGCGAGTCTACATGGTGAGCCATGGGAATACGGACTACATAGTCGGCCTCTTCTATCGTACGATAGGGGAGGCCGTCTCCTTCTGTCCCCATGACAAGAGCCAGACGAGGCTCTGCCTTCAGACGGCTGTCATCCAAGGCTATGGAGTCATCGCTCAGGGCCATGGCCGCAGTGCGGAAGCCATAGTCGTGCAGCGAGGATACAGAACCGTCGAGCCACGTCCAGGGCACCAGAAACACCGTCCCCATGGACACCCGTACAGCACGGCGGTTCAAAGGGTCACATGTGTCGCGCGTCAGCAGCACGGCATCCATGCCCAAGGCTGCTGCCGAACGGAAGATGGCTCCGATATTCGTCGTGTCCGTAACAGCCTCCAGAACAACGACACGCCTGGCCGCTTTGAGAATCTCGGCCACCGAAGGCATCACCCTGCGTCGCATGGCGCACAGCACCCCTCGTGTCAGCGTGTATCCCGTCAGCTGGGCCAGCAGTTCACGGCTGCCCACATAGACAGGCACCTCGTCACCCAGACGCTCTACAATGTCTTTGGCATCGCCCGTCACGTGCCTGTGCTCGCAGAGTAGGGCAGTGGGCTCCCACCCGGCATCCAGGGCCACCCGTATCACCTTCGGGCTTTCGGCAATGAACACCCCTTTCTCGGGCTCCAGCTCCATGCGCAACTGAGCCTCAGTCAGCCGACTGAACATGCTGACTCGCTCGTCGTCCAATGACGTTATCTCTATCATCATTCTTTGGTTTTGTGGGTGTAAAAGTACGAATAACCAAGCAGAAAACCAAAAGAAAAGTCGAAAAATTCTCCAAAAGTTTTGTAATCTCCTATTTTCTATGTACCTTTGCACCCAGTTTTACGTTTTCCCTGGGGGTCCGGTAGCTCAGCTGGATAGAGCAACAGCCTTCTAAGCTGTGGGTCTCGGGTTCGAATCCCGACCGGATCACCAATAAATGGGAAAGAAAATACTTACGGTATCAGGTACGTGTCACTGAAAAAAATAGTCTGACAATTTGGTCAGTCCATTTTTTTGTTGTACCTTTGCATTTTGTAAATAACTTATCGAAGAAAAATCATGAAAAGGTTAATAATAATACTGGTGTTTTTCTGTGGATGCTGCGTAATGGCAGAAGCCCAGGACGAGCAAAAGAGTGCGTTGCAACAGCAGGCTGAATCAGCCAAGGAGAAAGGTAGTGTCGCCACGAGCCGCTATTCCTATATTCGTGCCTACGAAGACTATCTGAACAAGGGCAAGAACAAACAGGCGCTGGAATGTGCTGCGAAGGCAACGGCTTTGTACTACACTGAGAACCTGTATCAGGAGGCTTTCGACTTTTTGCGCCGTGTAGACCAGAGCATCGAGGCTAAGGGACTGTCGCCCAGTGAGAAGGCCAGCTTGCACTACGTGACTTCGAAAGAGCGTATGAAGATGTATATGCGTATGCGCCGTCCGGAGAGCACGCGAGACCATCTGAAAGCGATGGAGAACTATGCTGCTGCGTCGAGCGATGAGTCGGTGAAGAACGACTATCTGTACGAGAAGGCCATCTACCACTATACTTTCGGCCAAATAGCCCAGGGTAATGCTGTCTTCAAGGAAATGGCTGCCAAGCTGACGGCTTCTAAAGAATATGGCAAGGTGGAGGATGCTTACAAGCAAATGATTGCCAACGGACGCCGTAGCAACAGCGCGGCTATGGTTGCACAGTCATACAGCAGCTATCTGGCATGGAAGGACTCGACAAATGCCCTGAAAGTGGCTGACGAGCGTGCTGCCTTCAAGAAGCAGATAGCCGACAACGAGGCGTCGATAGCCGAGAAAGACAGTTCGCTGACCACGCGCCAGGCCATCATCATCGGCCTGTGTGTGCTGGCTGCTGCATTGGCTGCTGCATTGGTAATCGGTGCTATCGTGCTGTTGCGCTTTATCATGCTGACGCGCAAGCAGAAGAAGCTTATAGCCCTGTCTAACGAGAATAACGCATTGAAAGCTAAATTCATCAGCAATATTTCGGCTCAACTGGAGCCTACGCTGAAGCAACTGGATGACAAGAAGCCTGCCGTGAAGGCTCTGCTGGACTTCTCGAGCCATATTCAGACGCTGTCAGAGTTGGAGAACATGACTGAAGACCAGTTGGAAAAGGAGGAAGTACAGGTACCGACATTCTGCGAGAAGTTGATGGACGAGATTCGTCCGTTGGTGAAGAGTGATGTGACGCTGAAGGTCAATGCACCCAAGATGGCTGTAGACATGTGTCAGGAATACGTTAGTCACATTCTGTCGCACCTGCTGAAGAATGCAGCAGAGTACACACCTGAGGGTGGCACCATCACGCTGGACTACAAGAAGCGTGGCGCACATACCCATCAGTTCCTGGTGACCGATACTGGCAGCGGTATCGCTGAGGAATTGCGTACTGAAGTGTTCAAGCCTTTCCGTGGGATTCGCGACCTGACCACGGGTGACGGGTTGGGACTGCCTATCTGCAAGCAGATGGCTCTGAAGATGGGCGGCGATCTCGACATTGACCCCCAATATGTCAGGGGCACCCGTTTCGTACTGGAGCTTCATGCTTAGTACGGAAAGAGGGATGACTCAGACTTGACTATATATAATTTTTAAGGTATGAAGATAAGGATAATGGTCATGGCGGTTAGTCTGCTGACTGCCACCATGCTGATGGCACAAAAGAAAGAGATAGCAGAGGCTCAGACTTACTTGAAAAGCGGCAAGAACCTGGACAAGGCAGAGAAGCTGATGACGAACTTGCTGAAAAAAGAGTCGAATAGAGGCAACATCAAGATATATCAGACGTGGTATCAGTCGGTAGCAGCCCAGTACGAGGCTGCCAATACGAAGTTGTACTTGAGGCAGAAGTACGACACGGCCCAGTTTTTCGGGCTGATACAACACCTTTTTGAAGTAGCGGAAGTGTTAGACTCAGTGGATGCCCTTCCTAACAAAAAGGGTAGGGTGCGCCCTGACTATCGAAAGCGCAATGCAGAGAGACTGGCTCCATTGCGCGTTAACCTCTACTATGGCGGAACATATCAGATGCACCGTAATAACTACGACAAGGCTTTCGGATTCTTTGATACGTATTTGAATACTGCCCGCAAACCGCTTTTTGCTGATTATGCATTTCTTCAGAAAGACTCGTTGATGCCAGAGGTTGCCTACTGGGCTTCGACCTGTGGATACAGGATGCAGCGACCAGACTCTGTGTTGCGATATAAGGATTTGGCACTGAAGGATACAGCCCGTCAGGAGGTGATGTTGCAATATGTCTGCGAGGCTTACCGCTGGCAACAAAACGACTCGGCCTATGTTGCTACACTGCGTCAAGGCTTTGAAGAATATCCTGAACATCCCTATTTCTTTCCGCGTCTGGCAGACTGGTTAAACACGCAGGGCAAACCGCAGGAAGTGTTAGAACTGTCAGAAAGTGGATTGAAAGAGAACAAGGATAACCAATTGTTCCTGCTGGCGCGGTCAGCAGCACTGCTCAACCTGGAGCGATACGACGAGTGCTTGGAAACCAGTGAACGGCTGATAGCACTGAACGACACCATGCCTGAGGCATATCTGAACATTGCCACCGTCCGATTGAATCAGGCTCTGACCATAGAGGCGGAAAACGAACCACGCAAGAACCATGCCCGCTTGCAGGAGCTTTACCGGCAGGCCAGACCCTATATGGAGGCCTATCGCAAACTGGCCCCGAAAGATGAGCAACGCTGGGCACCAGGACTCTATCGTATCTATCTGAACCTGAACATGGGAAAGCAATTTGACGAAATGGATCGCATCATGAGGAAATGGAAAAATGGAAAAATGGAAAAATTAAAAAATTAAAAAATTATAGGCTATAGGTACTGATTTTGAAAAAGAATCAGTACCTTTGCGTATTATATATGTACAATCTAAAACAAACAACTATTTATGGACAACAACGCTCAACTGATTGCTCAGTGCGAAGCACGTGCAAAAGAATGGCTCTCTCCGGCCTTTGACGAGGAGACACGTAAAGAAGTACAATCCATGCTGGACAACCCCGACAAGACTGCATTGATAGATGCTTTCTACCAGAATCTGGAGTTTGGTACTGGTGGCCTGCGTGGTATCATGGGGGCAGGTACAAATCGTATGAACAAATATATTGTCGGTATGGCTACACAGGGTTTTGCCAACTATATCCTGAAAGCCTTCCCCGACAAGCAGTGCTCGGTGGTTGTAGGTCACGACAACCGTAACAATGGTCGTATGTTTGCAGAGACTGTGGCAGCCATCTTCTCTGCTAACGGCATTAAGGCTTATCTTTTCGAGAGCCTGCGTCCTACACCGGAGATTTCGTTTGCCATCCGTCAGCTGGGTTGTCAGGCAGGCGTCAACGTGACAGCTTCGCACAACCCCCGCGAGTACAATGGATATAAAGCTTACTGGGATGATGGTGCACAGGTGCTTTCTCCGCACGACAAGGGTATCATTGACGAGGTAAACAAGGTTACGATAGATCAGGTGAAGTTTGAGCCGAACTACGACCTCATTGAAATTATCGGTGGTGAGATGGACTGGGACTACCTGCAGGCTGTCAAGGAGGCTATGGTTGATCAGGATGTCATTCTGCGCCAGAAGGACCTCAACATTGTTTACTCGCCCATGCATGGTACGGGTCGTGTCATCATTCCTGAGGCATTACGCTCATGGGGTTTCCAGAACATCCATGTGGTGCGCGAGCAGATGGTGATTGACGGAAACTTCCCCACCGTAGTCAGCCCCAATCCTGAGAATGCCGAGGCTATGACTCTGGGCATGAAACTGGGTACCAAGCTGAATGCAGACCTCGTGATTGCCTCTGACCCCGACGCTGACCGTTTGGCTATCGTATGTCGCAATGACAAGGGTCAATGGGAAATCCTGAATGGTAACCAGACTGCCATGATGTTCTCATGGTATATCATCACCAACAAGAAGAAGCTGGGCCAGCTGAAAGGTAATGAGTTCATGGTGAAGACCATTGTGACCTCAGAGATGATTGCTGACATTGCCAAGAAGAACGGAGTGGAAATCTTCGACGAATATACAGGCTTCAAGTGGATTGCCTATCGCATCCGTGTGAACGAGGGCAAAAAGAAGTACATCGGTGGCGGTGAGGAAAGCTTTGGCTTCCTGCCATTCGATAAGGTTCGCGACAAGGACTCTCCCGCTTCTATCTGTCTGATTTGTGAGATTGCTGCATGGGCCAAGGACAATGGTATGACGTTGTATGACCTGCTGATGAACATCTATGCAGAGTATGGTTTCTCGAAGGAGACCACCATCAATGTCGTGAAGCCCGGTAAGAGTGGTGCTGACGAGATTAAGAAGATGATGGAAGACTTCCGCAAGAACCCGCCCACGGAACTCGGCGGTTCGAAGATTTGCCTCTGGAAGGACTATCAGACACTGGAGTACCGCGACGCACAGGGTAACAAGGGTAAGTTAGACATGCCTGCCACCTCGAACGTGCTGCAGTGGTTCACAGAGGATGGCATCAAGATTTCTGTACGTCCCTCAGGTACTGAGCCTAAGATTAAGTTCTACTGTGAGGTTAAGGACGCAAGTTTCAAGTGCGCAGGCTGTTACGAGCGCTGTACCAAGGCCGCTATGGAGAAGATTGAGGCTATCAAGAAGAGTTTGAACCTTTAACAATTAGACTCATTATAACATCAGCTTTTTAGGTGGCATCCGGTGTGAATCGGGTGCCATTTTTTGGCTGTTTTCCCTAAAATCCTAATAAATAGGGATTGTATAGGCGGATGGAAAGCAGTAATTTTGCACCCGAAAATGGAAAAGTAAATCCGAAATATCAGAATTAAAAAACGATTATATGAAGATGAAAAGAAATCTTGCAGCCTTTGCGGCTGCGTTTACGATGCTGCCGGCTATGGCTGAGACGGACATGGCTCTGGCAGACTCATCGCGCGTCTACGACCTCGACGAGGTAGTGGTAGTATCACAATCGAAGGAGTATCTGAAGCTGCGCCAGCAGCCCATGAGCTCTAACGTGCTGACAAGTCACGAAATAGGAAGTCTCGGTGTCAGGGACTTGCGCGAAGTCTCAGACTTTGTGCCCTCATTTGTCATGCCCAGCTACGGCTCGCGCTATACCTCGTCCATCTATGTGCGTGGCATCGGCTCGCGTGTGAATAGCCCCTCGATGGGTGTCTATGTAGACGAAATCCCCGTCATCAGCAAGTCGGCTTTCAACAGCCATCTGTGGCAGATGGACCGTGTCGACGTGCTGCGCGGACCACAAGGCACCCTATACGGCATGAATACCGAAGGCGGACTGGTGCGTCAGTACACCAAGAATCCCATGAACTATCAGGGTACGGACATCCGGCTGGGGATGGGCACCCGTCTGTATCGCCATGTCGAGGTGGCTCATTATAATAAGGTGAACGACCAGCTGGCATTCTCGGTGGCGGCCTTCTATGATGGCACCAACGGATTCTTCCGCAACCAGGCCACAGACGAGCGTGCAGACAAGAGCAACGAGGCCGGCGGACGGCTGCGTCTGGTGTGGAAGCCCACCGGGCGGTTGTCCTTTGACTGGATGACAGACTATCAGTATGTGCGTCAGAACGGTTTCGCCTACGGACTGCTGGACCTGGAAACGGAGAAGGCCTCAGACCCCAGCACCGACTATCAAGGCAACTACAAACGCAACATCTTCAGCATGGGGCTGAGCACCAAGTATGCTGCCGACTGGGCAGACCTGTCGTACACGCTGAGCTGGCAGTATCTGAAGGACGATATGCTCATGGATATTGACTACCGTCCCCAGGACTTTATGCACCTGGAACAGGCACAGTTGCAGCAGGCAATGACCCACGAGCTGGTGCTGAAAGGTCATCAGACAGGCATCTGGCAAGGAACGACAGGCGTATTCTTCTCCCGTCAGTGGCTCAAGACGGATGCCCCGGTCTATTTCGGTCCGCAGATGAATGCGTTCCTGTCGAAGACCATAGAGGACTATGCCTATTACGGTATGCTCAACGCAATGGCAAAGCGTATGGGCAGTACGGAGGCTGCTGCGGCAATGATAGCCCGTGCCGGCGGCTGTCACATTTCGATGGAGATGGAAACCATCCCCGGAATGTTCCGTACGCCCCAGACCAATCTGGGTGTGTTCCACGAGACTCATCTCCACCTGACAGACCGTCTGACAGCCACACTCGGACTGCGCTATGACTACTCGCACCAATCCATAGAATACGCCACCAGTGCACTGGCCAGACTCGACGAGAACGTGATGGGCACTCAGGTCCAGGCTGTGGTCAGCTCGCTGCTGGAGCATACGGAGAAAGCATCGTTCAATCAGTGGTTGCCCAAAATCGGACTGACGTGGACCATTGACAACCGTGGAAGCAACGTATATGCCATCGTATCGAAAGGCTATCGTGCCGGTGGTTTCAATATCCAGATGTTCAGCGACATTCTGCAATCAGAACTCCAGAACTCTGCCCAGTCTGCCCGTGGCGAACTGGTGCTGCAACACGATGATGCTTCCTACGAGAACATCCGCAATACCATAGCCTACAAACCCGAGGAGAGCTGGAACTACGAGTTCGGCACTCATCTGAATCTGCTCGACGGCCTGCATCTGGACCTCTCCGGCTATTATATGCAGATTCGCAATCAGCAGCTGTCAGTATTTGCTTCGCAATACGGTTTCGGACGTGCTATGGTCAATGCCGGCAAGAGTTATAGTTGCGGTGTCGAAGCAACCCTGCGTGGAAGTCTGCTGGATGACCATCTGACGTGGTCGGCATCCTATGGCTATACACGTGCCGTATTCAAGGACTATGTAGACAGTGTCACCGTGGAAGGCCAGCTGACAGCAATAGACTATAAGGACAAGCGCGTTCCCTTCGTGCCCGAGCATACCCTGGCAGCCCACGCAGACTACCGCTTCGACCTCAGTGCCGGAGCCATGAAGAGCATTACCATTGGTGCTAACCTCACGGCACAGGGCAAGACATGGTGGGACGAGGAGAATACCTACGGCCAGAAGTTCTATGCCGTCCTCGGAGCCCACGTAGATGCTGACCTCAGTCCTGTCGTGGTGTCGCTGTGGGTGCGCAACCTGACCAACACCAATTACAACACCTTTGCCGTCAGGAGCAGCATGGCGGGCGACACCTCCTGCTTCGCCCAGCGGGGCAATCCGTTCCAGATGGGGGTCAACATCGGAATCCATTTATAATTGCATTATACAAACTAAATTAGTACATTTCTGTTAAAGTCGTTAAATTTAACGGAAATAATTAACTAAAAGACTTCTTCGTGTCTGTAAAAGTATTACCTTTGCAGCATGAAGAAGTCTACTATTTGGATTATAGCCATCATCATGGGATTCTCGTTCCTGGCGTTGCTCTACCTTCAGTTCTCTTATGTCGAGGAGATGGTGAAGATGAAGAAGGAGCAGTTTGACGAGAGTGTCAACCGTTCGCTCTATCAGGCCTCGCATAACCTGGAGTTGGACGAGACCCATCGCTATCTGGAGAAAGATGTCAACCAGACAGAGCGCCGTGCCTTCCAGCAGGACTCTGTGACAGTAGACGGCATTGGAGGTACTATCAAGCACAGCCACCAGTTTGCTGTGGCTGCTGATGACGGAACCGTCTATTCCTCGTTTCAGGTGAAGGCATTCCAGATGAAGCCCTCGTCCGTTCCCAAAGCCATGATTCTCCGTAAGGACAAGAACTCATTGGTAGATGCCACCAAATCCATGCAGGAAATAGTTCGCAACCGTTATGTCTATCAGAAAGCGCTGTTGGACGAAGTGGTATATAACATACTTTATACAGCTAATGACAAGCCGCTGAAGGAGCGTGTCAATTTCAGGATGCTTGACCAGGAGATCCGCAACCAGTTGCAGAACAACGGAGTCAACATACCTTATCACCTGAAGGTGTCAACAGCCGACGGACGTGAAGTCTATCGTTGCCCTGACTATTCTGAGGAAGGCGAGAAGTATCCCTATTCGCAGGTGTTGTTCCAGAACGACCCTCAGTCGAAGAGAGGCGTGGTGCGTATCCACTTTCCGGAGATGTCCAACTACATCTTCTCAAGTGTACGCTTTATGATTCCCAGCATCATCTTTACCATCGTGCTGCTGCTGACGTTCATTTTCACCATAGTGGTCATCTTCCGCCAGAAGCGCTATTCGGAAATTAAAAACGACTTCATCAACAACATGACTCACGAGCTGAAGACGCCTATTGCCTCCATCTCGCTGGCAGCCCAGATGATGAACGACGACTCGGTGACCAAGTCTGAGCAGATGTCCAAGCACTTGGGACAGGTGATTGCCGATGAAACCAAGCGTCTGAGATTCCTCGTCGAGAAGGTGCTCCAGATGTCTATGTTCGACAAGAAGAGCGTGGTCTTCAAGAAGAAGGAGCTTGACCTCAACGAAATGGTGGAGAACATTGCCCAGTCATTCAACCTGCGTGTTGAGCATACAGGCGGCAAGATTTATACCGAGATAGAGGCTGTTGACTCTGCCATCTATGTGGACGAGGTACACTTTCAGAACGCCATTACCAACCTGATGGACAATGCGGTGAAGTATCGCAAGCAGGACGAGCCACTGGACATCTATATCCGCACATGGAACGACGAGCATAACCACCTGTGTCTCTCTATTCGTGATACAGGACTGGGCATCAAGAAGGAGAACCTGAGAAAAATCTTCGATAAGTTCTATCGTGTGCATACAGGTAACAAACACGATGTGAAGGGCTTCGGACTGGGTCTGGCCTATGTCAAGAAGGTGGTAGACTTGCATCAAGGTGAGATCAAAGCGGAGAGTGAAGTCGGCAAGGGTACTAAGTTTACCATCATGCTGCCCGTGTTTCAAGAAGATAAGTAAACAAAATAGTTAAGAGAGCATAAATTATTAAATTGTCAAATTGTAAATATTAAGGTTATGGACGAAAAACTGAAAATTCTTCTTTGTGAAGACGACGAGAACCTCGGAATGCTGTTGCGTGAGTATCTGGCCGCTAAAGGCTATGTAGCAGAACTCTGCCCTGATGGCGAGGCTGGCTACAAGGCTTTCCTCAAGACCAAGTTCGACATCTGTGTGTTGGACGTGATGATGCCTAAGAAGGACGGCTTCACACTGGCTCAGGAGATTCGTCAGGCAAATCCGGACATCCCTGTAATCTTCCTTACTGCTAAGACATTGAAGGAGGATATTCTTGAGGGCTTTAAGATTGGTGCTGACGACTATATCACCAAGCCGTTCTCTATGGAGGAACTGGTATTCCGTGTAGAAGCTATCCTGCGTCGCGTGCGTGGCAAGAAGAATCGCGAGAGCTCTGTCTATCACATCGGCAACTTCACCTTCGACACACAGAAGCAGTTGCTGAGCATCGGTGACAAGCAAACCAAGCTCACCACCAAGGAGAACGAACTGCTGGGATTGCTCTGTTCGCACGCCAATGAGATTCTGCAGCGTGACTTTGCCCTGAAGACTATCTGGATTGACGACAACTATTTCAATGCCCGTTCTATGGACGTTTACATTACCAAACTGCGTAAGCATCTGAAGGAAGATCCGCAGATTGAGATTATCAACATCCACGGCAAGGGCTACAAACTCATTACGCCAGAAGTAGAGTAGGCACTTCTTAAAGTAATACGACAAAAGAAAGGACAGACTGAAATAGCCTGTCCTTTTCTGTTACTGATGTACTTGTCTCTTATTTTTTTCTTACTGGGTCGCAGGTCAATCCGCAGCCCAGTTTCTTGAATATCTTCCGATCAACCTCGCTCAGCATGACGGTAGAGTGTACCTGACAATTGCGCAAGCGAGGCAACTGCTCTAAGGCGCGACGGCAACGCTCGTCACTCTCGGAAACCACACTCAGGGCAACCAACACTTCGTCAGTGTGCAGACGGGGATTCTTGGCTCCAAGATATTCGGTCTTGGTTTTCTGCACAGGCTCAATCAGACTCTGCGGAATCAGCTTCGCCTCGTGGTCAATGCCTGCCAGATGTTTGGTGGCGTTGAGCAACAGGGCAGCGGAACAGCCGAGTAGGGGACTGGACTTGGCGGTGATGATGGTACCGTCCTCCAGTTCAATGGCAGAAGCCGTGTGTCCGCTCAGTTCCTGTTTGGCTTGTGCTGCCACTGTGACACGACGATAGGCTGTTGTAATCTTGGCTTGGTTGAAGAGCAGCTGAATCTTGTGTACCTCTTCTTCGTTGTCGGCACCGTCGGCCAGCTTATTGGTGGCGTCATAGTAGCGTCGGATAATCTCTTCACGGCTGGCATTGCAGCAAACCTCGTCGTCTGAAATACAGAAGCCCACCATGTTGACGCCCATATCGGTAGGCGACTTGTAGGGATTTTCGCCATAGATACCTTCGAAGAGCGCATTCAGTACGGGGAATATCTCAATGTCGCGGTTGTAGTTGACGGCAATCTTGTCGTATGCCTCCAGATGGAACGGGTCAATCATGTTGACATCATTCAGGTCGGCAGTAGCAGCCTCGTAGGCAATATTGACAGGATGCTTCAACGGCAGGTTCCAGACGGGGAACGTCTCAAACTTGGCATAGCCGGCTCGGATGCCTCGTTTGTTCTCATTATAGAGCTGACTGAGACAGACAGCCATCTTTCCGGAACCTGGTCCTGGAGCAGTCACTATCACCAACTCGCGCGAGGTCTCCACATAGTCGTTCTTTCCGAATCCTTCGTCGGAGGCTATCAGCTCGACATTGTGGGGATAGCCGTCTATCAGATAGTGTACGTATGACTTGATGCCCATACGCTCCAGACGGTGACGGAATTGGTCGGCGGTATGTTGGCCATTATAATGAGTGATGACAACAGAGCCTACCATGAATTCGCGGCTCTGGAATTCCTCGCGCAGGCGTAGCACGTCCTCGTCGTAGGTAATGCCCAGGTCGGCACGCACCTTGTTCTTCTCTATATCCTCTGCAGAGACCACTATGACTATCTCCAACTGGTCGCGCAGTTGTGCAAACATACGCAGTTTGGAGTCGGGCTTGAAGCCTGGCAGCACGCGGCTGGCATGGTGGTCATCAAACAATTTGCCACCTAACTCAAGATACAGTTTCCCGTCAAACTGTGCAATGCGCTCACGGATGTGTTCTGACTGTACCTTCAGGTATTTATCGTTATCGAATCCAATCTTCATTTTCTATGTTGTTGTTTCTGCATTTCCTCTGCTTGCTTCTGCATGGCCTCCAGACGTGCAGCAAGTCCGCTTTTCTTCTTGGGGTTGTTCTTGTTGGCCTGGTAGTTGGCTTCCAAGATGGCCAGCAGCTTCTCGTCGTCAGTTGTCTTGCGTAGTGTCCACATGATGGCTGCCGACATGAACAGTGACACGAAGTAGTAGAAGTTAAGACCTGACGAGTAGTCGTTGAAGATGAAGAAGAACATCAACGGCATGATATACATCATCCACTGCATCATCTTCATCTGCTCTGCCTGCTGACCTACCATCTGGTCCTTCTGCTGTTGCATAGAGAACCAGGTGTAGATAATCTGAGCACCGCAGAACAGGATGCACGTCAGTGACAGGTGGTCGCCGATGCCCCAGATGTTGGTGCCCCATTCCACGATGGGGTCGTAAGTGCTTAGGTCAGACATCCAGAGGAACGACTCGCCGCGCAACTGAATGGCATTGGGCACGAAGAAGAACATGGCCAGCCAGATAGGCATCTGGATGAGCATGGGCAGACAGCCGCTCAGGGGCGACACGCCGTACTTGGAGTAGAGCTGCATCATCTCCTGTTGCTTCTTCATCTGGTCCTCGGGTTTGTCATATTGCTTGGTAGCCTCTTCGAACTTGGGTTTCAGGACGCGCATCTTGGCACTGGACATATAGCTCTTCTTGACCATGGGGAAGGTGATGGCCTTGAGCAATAACGTGATAAGAATCAGCACAATACCCATATTCAGTCCCAAACCGGTTAACCAGTCAAAGACATAGAGCGTAAACCAACGGTTGATCCAACGCAGCAACCACCAGCCGAGGTTGACCAGTTGTTCCAGATCGAGGTCCTTGCCGAACGAGCTCTGCTGCTCGACATCCTGAATCAGTCTGAAATTGTTGGGTCCGATATACATTTCAAACTCTGAGGGCTTCTGACCTGTGGGGTCGAAAGCGGTCTTCAGTTTGGCATCAAACTGCTTCAGGTATCCGCTGCCTTTCACGTCCTGTACGCTGCTCAGCGTTGAGTTGGCAGAGAAGTCGTCTTTCGAGATGAGGGCTACGCTGAAGAACTGGTTGCGGAAGGCGACCCAGTCGAGCCGTTCTTCAATCTGCTTCGACTCGTCTGAGGTTTCAGGCAGATTGTCTGTGCTACCGCCATTGGCCTCCTTGTAGAACAAACCCGTGTAGCGGCTCTCGAACGAGAAGCCTTTCTCCTGCTGACGGCAGTGGTCGGCCCACTCAATCTCCACCTCTTTATATGATGGGGCAAACGCATTGACCAAACCAACGGCTTGCAGTGACATCGATAGCAGATAGTCCTTTCCCAGACGATAGCGCATGATGACCTTTCCGCCGTTCTGTGCTTGAGCTGTCATGGTCACTGTCGAGTCTGTCTGCTCAGAAGGAGTGAAGTAGAGGTCCTGGGTGACGATGTTGTCCTGTTTGCCAGTCAGCATGAAGTTCAGCTGCTGATCTTCTTTGTCAAACAAGGTTACATTGTTGGTGTTGTCAATGCTCTTATAGTCCTTGATGACGGCTTTACTGATGGTACCGCCCTTGGTGCTGAACGTCAGCTCCAGCTTTTGGTTCTTCAGCACAATCTGCTGGTTGGTACCGCTGAGTGCCTGATGGAACAGGGCAGTCGTGTCGTTCAGTGCTGCTGAGTCCTGGGCTTGTTTGATGGCTTTCTGGGTTTCCTTTTGTGCCTTTTCGGCATTGTCTTTCATAACGGCAGCAAGTGAGTCTTGCATACGTGCGGCTTCTATTTCTTCTGCCGATGGCTGGTTCCACCAACTGAAGCCAATCAGCACAAAGGCAATCAGCACGAAGCCGATAATAGTGTCTCTATTCATATATACTTATATTTGTTTTGTCATTTTAAGCCGCAAAGGTACAAAAATATTTTTAATTATTCGTCTTTATTCCCAAAATTCTTCGTAACTTTGCACCTAATTATGAAATACAGATACTTATTTTTGTTAGTTATGCTGCCACTGCTGAGCCTTGATGCTTCAGCACGGCGCAAGGGTATAAAGGTGGATCCGGACACCGCTTTGATTGTGAAAAACTACATGGATTCGTTGGCTCTGTTACGCAGCCAACTGGACTCCGTGCAGCAGGTGAACCAGCAGTTGCGTAAGGAGTCTGATGACGGGCGTTACTATAGGCTTTTTGCTCCCACCACCTTCTACCATTCGGGTGCCCAGAAGGCTTTCTCATTTGTACCCCAGACGGGAGACGATGTGACGAACGCCGTAGACGCAGCCCTGTTGAGTCTCTACATGCGCCGTCCTGACTTGGTGAAGAACAACGAGACCAATCTCCAGATGGCGGGCTATCTGCGTGATGATGTCAACGAGGAGGTAAAGCCTCAGGTTGAGCTGGTTGAGAAGGTGGCACCCACGCCTGAAGTCCCCAAGGAGGTGGCCCCCGTGGCTGTCGTGGTAGAGAAGCCCAACTTCTGGAAATTCAAGTTCGACGGCTCCTTACAGTTTCTGCAGAACTATGTGTCCGACAACTGGCACAAGGGCGGTGAGTCCAACTATTCGGCTGTAGCCTCCACGGTGTTTGAGCTGAACTACAACGACCAGGAACGTGTACTCTTCGACAACAAGCTGGAGATGAAACTGGGTTTCCAGACCTCACGTTCAGATACCGTCCACAAGTTCAAGCCTAACAACGACCTGCTGCGCTATACTGGCAAACTGGGCTTGCAGGCTCACAAGAAGTGGTACTACACTCTGCAGGTGCTGGCCTACACGCAGTTTACGCGGGGCTTGAAGGCCAATGACACGAATGTCTACTCAGATTTCATGTCGCCGTTCGACCTGAACATCGGTCTTGGTATGGAGTACAAGGTAGAGGCGCTGAACAAACGCCTGACGGGTACGCTCAACTTCCTGCCGCTGGCCTACAACTTCCGTTATGTTGACCGTCTGGCACTGGCAACGAAGTATGGTCTGGACGAAGGCAAGCACACCTTGCATGACTTTGGTTCGCAGGTGACAGTCGACCTGACTTGGAAGATGGCCGAGCAGATATCCTGGAAGACCCGTCTATACGGCTTCACTTCCTACAAGCGTGGCTTGATAGAGTGGGAAAACCTGATTACGCTACAAGTGTCGAAGCACATCTCGGCAAATCTGTTCCTCTATCCCCGTTTCGACGACTCAGGCACACGCGACGACGATATGGGCTACTTCCAGTTCCAGGAATACAGCTCGCTGGGCATCAACTACACATTCTAACTATTTCGCTTCCGTCATATCGCCCTCAATGTAGAGTCGCGTCATTTCTACGGCTCCGTTGGTGCGGACGGTAATAGACTTCTTGAAGTGTCCAGGGAACTTGCCGGCACCGTTGTAGGTCACCTTTATCTCGCCCTTCTCTCCAGGCTTCACCGGCTCCTTGGTGTACTCTGGAACGGTACATCCACATGATGCAATGGCCTGGTTGATGACCAGCATCTGGTCACCGACATTGGTAAAGGTAAAGGTGCAAGTCACTTTTGGCTCTTTTTCAGAGAAAGAGCCAAAATTATGGATGGTCTTGTCGAACTTGATTTGTGCAGGCTTCTGAGCCAACGTTACAGTCAGACCGCATACGGCCATCAGCATGGTTAATATCAGTTTCTTCATGATGTTCTACCTTTAATATTTACAATTTGGTGCAAAAGTAAGCTATTTTCTTCATACTGCATTCATTTTCGGTAATGTTTTTTAATATTTTAACGCTCCGAATGGGCTCATTCTTTTGCCCATATCGGAAAATATGCGTAACTTTGCATCCCTGTAAAAAAGAACTCGGACGTGGAAGTACAAACACTACATATCTTTAATCCCGAACACGACATTGCGCTGGCTTCCAACCTGGCCAATTTCACAGCTCCCCATGCTGGGCGACAGCTGCGGAGTGACCTCGGGTTCCTGCCTGTATTGTGGGCCGACGAAGCTGATGCCGTGCTGGTTGACAATGTCGAGGTGGCTGCACGCTCCTGTCAGCGCCTGTGTCGCAAGATGGGCAAGACGCCTTGTCGCTTTGTTGACAAGAGCCAGCTGAGCCATCTTGACATTGGCCGCATTGAGCCCTGGGGGTGGGACCTGGCACTGCGGGCCATGCTGAAACGCAACGGAGTGAGCGAGGGACTGCTGCCTTCTGACGAGCAGTTAGAGCGCATCCGCCAGCTGTCGCACCGACGGACATCGGCCCAGCTGTTACCTCTGTTGCAGATGGATGGCACCGTCGGCGAGGCTTTTGAATGTACCACAACCGAACAGGTGGCGACACTGAAGGAACGGTATGGCCAAGTGGTAGTCAAGGCTCCATGGTCATCCAGTGGGCGAGGAGTCCGTTTCGACGAGAATGTCGCTTGGGTGGCCAACGTCATTGCCCGTCAAGGCAGTGTGATGGTAGAGCCCTATTATAATAAGGTGAAGGACTTCGGCATGGAGTTCGAGTCTACCGCCTCGGGCATCCGCTTTATGGGACTGTCGCTGTTCCACACCCGTAAGGGAGCCTACACGGGCAACATCCTTGCTACCGAGCAGGCTAAGCGCGAACAGATGGGCCGCTATGTCTCGCTGGACTTGCTCGACGCCGTATGTCTGCAGGTCGTGCAACGGCTCGACTTAGACGACTATCGCGGTCCGTTCGGTCTGGATATGATGGTCGTCAAGGGTGACGGTGGCTTCCTGCTTCATCCGTGTGTAGAAATCAACCTGCGCCGTACTATGGGGCACGTAGCCCTCTCGCTGTCGCCCGACGACGATGAACTGGTACGTGTGATGCAGATCAGCTACGACAATCGCTACAAGCTGTCTGTCCGACATAAAAAAGCCTAAATCGCCCTATGTAAGGTTACTTATTTTTGGAGTTTTCAAGAAAATGTATTAATTTTGCACCATTAAAAGTGAAGTGTATCACCAAAAACTAAAGGAAAAAATGAAAAAAGTGATTTTGAGCGCCATGATGATGATGGCTATGATGTGCTACACAACAAATGTGAACGCACAGGACAACGTGAAGAAGGACAAGAAGGAGTGTTGCGAGAAGAAGCAGCAGGACAAGAAGGAATGCTGTGAGAAGAAGCAGCAGGACAAGAAGGAATGCTGTGAGAAGAAGCAGGAGAAGGCTTGCTGCAAGAAGGATGCTAAAGCTAAGGCAAAGGACTGCAAGAAGTGTACCGAGTGCAAGGCAGAGTGTGGTGACAAGGGGTGCAAGGAGTGTCCTAACAACCACAAGTGCAAGAAGAACTGCAAGAAATAATAGCAGGGTTCGCCCAAGAAGAAACATTGAGGGGAAGCGTCTGGTGATACAGGCTGCTTCCCCTCGGAGTTTTAATGATGGGTGTAGACAAAATCCACACTATCCGATGTACTGCAGGATGAGGTCTACAACTTGGTCCTCGGTTTTGCCGTCCATGTTAATGACAAGGTCGTAGTAACGGGCATCATAGCGGTTGGTACCAGTGTACTTGGTGATGTAGTTGTCACGCATGGAGTCAACCTCCTTGATGATGGTCTCGGCCTGTTCAGGGGTAATGTCGCGTTTGCAAACGAGGCGCTGGACGCGATGCTCCATAGAAGCCTGTATGAGGATGCTGAGGTGGTTGGGATGGTTGCGGAAGATGTAGAATCCGCTACGGCCGGCAATGATGCACGACTCGTCAGCAGCCATGCCA
>Ga0256407_10003702_pt1 | contig 26745 bp, 29 predicted proteins | sample RumenRJG_04DNA_FD_193489 | JGI IMG/M metagenome (GOLD analysis project Ga0256407, IMG submission 193489) | Bovine rumen microbial communities from Lethbridge, Alberta, Canada - RJG_04 | ecosystem: Host-associated > Mammals > Digestive system > Stomach > Rumen | place: Canada: Alberta... | reverse complement strand
CATCTTGACAATCAAATAATCATGTGCTAATATGCAGATAAGACCGACTGCTTTCACAATCGGTCTCATCATATACTCTTTTATTGCACTATTTTTCGTTTACACAGAATTTGGGATTGACTCGCTTTTATTTTCATTTTAATCCGAGAAGCTTTTTCTGTTTTGTCTGTACACTGTGTCTATGTTATGTCATCTTCCTTTTTATAGTCTGTATTTCTGAATAAATAGTATTCGTCAGTATCTTTAAGTTTAACAGCAACAGCTTCATCAATGCTGACATCTTGAACTTCATATGCTTCCATATATTCTGCAATTAGGGTATCAGGCGGTTTTATCTGTACAGCGACATCTTTTATATAGCTGCCAATATTATCTTCATGAACACAGGAGTCTTCTTTTTCATATATGTTATCATTTAATTTGAAACTGCATGGCGAAGAACGAAAACTCTCTTGTAGATCGAGTTCAGTAACATGAGTAGTGTTAGCTAATAACTGTGTTGTTTTTGCTTCAGTACTGATGGTCATCTGAGAAGTTGTAATAGGACTTTCTGTCATAGATATGGTTTCAGAAACATCATTTATTGAAGTTATAACTTTTGAGGTGACCACTGATGCAGTCTGAGTTGTATGAACAACAAGTGGTATATTAGCAGTTGTTTTTATAGCAGCTATTGAAACTGTAGCAGTATTAGCATTTGAGGTCGTTGCTGTGGTTTGCGAATTCTGCAATGTTACGGAGGAAGTCTTAGTTGTTGTGGTTTTTGCTTCTGTCGAAGTTGTTTTGTTTTCAGTAGAAACAACACTCTCTGTTGTTTCTGTAGTTATGATTATATCCAAACCTTTGAATCCATCATCAGGTTTTTTTATAGAAGGATTGAGTTTCCAGACGCCAAAGCATACTAAAATAGCCGCACACAGTCCCGAAACTGAATATGAGATATGACGTATCTTAGCAGCTTTCTTTTTGCGCTGTGATACTATCTCATCGCTTCTTTTCATCACTCTTTCAGCGACTTTAAGAGTAGTTTCGTCATATTTCCTCATATCTAAATCCCTCCTTTTCCAGAATATTCCGCAAGGATTCCTTTGCACGATATAAAAGGTTTCTTATCTGTCGTTCTGATTTGCGCATAATTTTAGCCGTTTCGGTGTTGCTGAAATTTTCAAAATACACAAGATAAAGCACTTGCCTGTAATCATTATTCAGCTTTTCCAATGCTCTCAGAAGCTGTTTTTTATCTTCATCTTTGATATAATTTCGTTCAATGTTCTCTTTATCAGCAATATTATAAAAATCGTCTATAGAAACTTCTGAATGTCTTGCCTTTTTCTTTATACTATTGAGTGCAGCATTCTTTCCTATTGTAAAAAGCCATGTTTTAAAAGAGCATTTCTCGGAAAACTTAGGCTTTTCCGAACAGATTTTTACGAAAGTGTCCTCTGCAAGCTCTTCGGCAGTACAGAAATCATTTACAAAGCTGTTGATAAATAGAACAAGACCTTCTCTGTAATCAGCTATTATATCAATAATGGCATTTGTATCACCTTCAAGGAAACGGCGGTAGCTACTTGCACCGTTATCCATAAAATACTCCTTTCAAAAGCAATGTCATTATCCCTTTACTTATTAGACAACAGAATCAGTCATTTGTCTCACCCCTATTATATATTTATTTTTCGACTTTGTCAAATAATAAAATTTTTTAGAAAGAGTGAGACAAAATGCTTGCAGCGTTGTCTAAGTAGTGAAAAAAACAACCGCTTATTCCCTGATAAAAAGGAGGTCGTATTATGAATAAAAAGTTTATGTCGATTATTGCAGCAGCTGCTGTAATGATTTCAGGTTCACCAATGATCGCTAATGCACTTTATACAGAACTTATTAGCAAGCAAGACAGAAGCGATTATACCAAAATCGATTTTGTGTCCGATGAACAAGCAGATATTTACATTTCCAACGCTGATATATCAGATTCCGAAAAACCATATTACCATCGTGGTATCCATGATTATAAATACAGCGACAGAATATACTTTAATTTGAAAGATGGTTCTGAATTGTCTGATGTAGATGGTTTACTGAAAGATTTCAGAACTGAGAATGGCGATAGTTTGAAGTGCTGCAACACTATGATTAATGAACATTTTGGTCATTATTATTTAACACCATCTTTTGACGAAACTTATTTGTCACCTAAGAAAATAAGCGTAAACGATGCACGCAAAATAAAAGAGATACTTACTAAGAGTGATATAGTAACAGATATTCTTTACACTGATAGTGTATGTTCTCCTTCCAATGGTCAAATAGACCTTTCACTCTATCATTTGACAAGCTTAAACTATACGGAATCAAACACAGAAGAATTCAAAAAGACTGTATCTGAAAAGGCAGAACAGGTAAAGGAATATCTGACGGAAAAGGAAATTGAAGCAACTATTACAGTATATTCAGAAATAAGAATAACCCCTGTAAATGTGATGTCCTTAACTGAGCAGCTTGATTTTGCTGAACAGCTTTACAATGATCTTGATTTAAAACCATTTATGATGTGGGATTTATCTGCAAGCGAGAGCATAGGTGCGATTGACCTTATGAACGCAGTTGACGGTGACTCAAACTGTGACGAGCAAATGGATATGGCAGATGCAGTTCTTATAATGCAGTCTCTTGCAAATCCTGATAAGTATCAGCTTACCGATCAGGGCAAATTTAATGCAGACTTAAATGGTGACGGTATAACTGTAGGCGATGCTCAGAAAATACAGGAAATGCTTCTTGGTATAGGCTGAAAATAAACAAAAACCCGCAAATGCGGGTTTTTGTTTTTATAAATTAGTATTTTGTAAATAAAACCTAAGTAAAGTTGTATTTAATTTCATACCATATGAATCAATTCCTACTCCGCCAGTTAAAATTCCTAACGTTGATTTATAATCAGAAGTTGGTTTGTAATAAGTCATTCCACCACTCTGACCACCATTACCATATGCCCATAAATGGAAACGGTAATTTTTTTCGTCAGGAAGATTGTCCATACTTTGAATTGGACCAGTAGAGTAATACCTTCTATAAGAATGATTTTGGTCCCAAGTAAATCCTGAAATGGTAACATTTGTTCCTGTATAGGCAAATTCATTAGACATAAAGCCTATTTTTACTTTATCATTTGTTATAGAATAATAATCATCATAATAAATTACATCCTCTGGATCATAATATATTAAACCATAATCATAATTAACTGGGGTAGTATCAGTTATATATCCTTGTGGAATATGAATACTTTCAGCTGAGACTTCAGCCAATAAACTCGTACAATCTTCATTACAAAAATATACTTTAGCAGACTTCATAAAACCATTAGAATAATTGGATAAAGCATGTGCAGCAGTTGCTATGACACCATTTTTCATAATAAAACCACTTGCACGGTATTCAATAGTTGCATTAGTATAGTCTTTTGCAATGACTTTTACACAACATGTATTTTCATTATCAGGTAAATCTATGGTTCTATCATTGCTAATTAAAAGTGACTCATCTGCAACAGATAAAGAATTAGAAATAGGATTTGTGGCTGCTGAAATTTGATACGATGAATATGTAGAACTAGTTCCAGTATTACAAATATGCTTATAATAAGTTCTTGCTGAATTATCAGGAACTGTATAAAATGAGTTTGTATAGTTGTAAGAGTAACCATACAGAGCATCAATCATAATTTTTTGGGCATCATATTGATCTACAACTTTATCTCGATTGTAATCCATAGCTGTAAATTGAGCTGGTGTAGCAAAGTTTTTTCCTAATAAATAATTTGTGATACATAAAGCATCATTAGGCGTAATACCGCCATCAAGATTGGCATCTCCGTATAAAATGGTAGTATTAAAAGCTTCGTTTTCTGCTTGCACACTACTTCCTTGCAAATTACCTATAAATGCTGGTAATATAAGTATTGACAGCACTGTAGATATTGCTTTTTTACATTGTTTAATCATTTTTTTACCTCCTAATAAAATAAATTTGTGATTTTATAATAACTTAATAGTAAAAATATGTCAATAGCAACATTTCACTAAGTTGTCACAATTATATAGCACATTAACAGCACAATTAATAAATTGTTGATAATATATGTACAATAAATCTATAAGCTGAATAATTGCGTAGCAAATAATGAAAAGCAGCTTTTCATTGTTTCCGAGTGATTTCAGGCAGGAAAAGCGGCTTTTTTGTACGTCTGGGAAGGACAAAAGGGGGTATAATGGTACAATAATGACCGCAGCAGCACTATGTGGCGAAAGACCATTCTGAAAGTTGCATCAAATACGGATTACACGAAACTTGCTGCTCCTGTTCACCTTGCTGATGCTTACCATTTTTTGCTGCCACTGTGTAGTTGACAAATGCTGCGAGAGGTGATATAATATAAGTATCCAAAGGTAATTATGTATGTGTGTTCCACACACAAAAAAACCGAGAGCCGCGAACTCTCGGTTTTTTATTTTGGGCTATCTGTCGGACTTCTTACGGTTGTTTAGCCACTTGCTCACACAGTCTCCAACTAAGCGAGCCATAACAGCCGTGATAAAGGTAATTATGTACTTCATGTGTGTCCCACCTCCTTCCTGACGGAAGAAGCCGACCTAATAATTATATACCAACTGCGATTTATTGTCAAATGTGTGCTTATCAGCTCATTTGATACATTCCCTCAATTTTACGATATATTCTCGCAGCAATGCATTTTCTTCTGCGAGAAGTGAGATCCGTTCATCACGCAGCTTCTGAGCTTGTTTGTTACGCTGCCGATAATTATGCTGCCGTAGCGCACTCTGATAGTGCTGCATCATGTCTCGGCACTCAGGACAATACTTGATCCTGATGTGCCTGTAGAAGTCTGTCCCCTCAATGTTTATATCGCTTATGAGCTGTCCGCAGCACTTACAATACTTACGTTCTATCATTTTATCACTTCTCCCCTTCCTGAAAGCCTATCGTTTGCGTTACGCTTTCCGTTACGGCAGTTCGTGACATTCCGCTGGCTCTTGTCTGTAGGGAAGTTATTTGCTGCAAGAGCTGCTGTCGCAGGTCTGCTCTCTCCTGTCTCGCTGCTGCCATTATACATCTGCTCTGTCTGTTGTTTCCGTCCACAAGTAGCGTATGCTTCTGATTGACTTCTGACAGGCTGTCAGGGAGACTGATCGTGACCGCTGTCAGTCTCTTATGGCTGCACAAGGAAAGATCGGTAATGATATTCTCCAGTTCTCTCAGCTCGCTTACTGTATGACACAGCTCGTCCGCTTGCCTGTAAATCTCAAAGAAAGCCAGATCCTCTTTAGAAGGCTTCTGGATTACATATTTCTTCATGAACCAGTAAGAAAAGGCGAATATTCCAATAATAACGATGATAATTTTCATAATATAAGCTCCTCTCTGCAATTGACAACACAAGAGGAGCTGTGATATAATTATAGCTACAGCTTACCTCTTGTAGGTGAGTTAGTGGATATCGTGATACTTCAGCCGCCAAGCAACAGTATCACGATATTTTTTTGTTTTCAATTTGGCTATTTTTCGTTGTTTTTCAGCTCCTTTCAGATTTCTTAGTAAGTTTTTACTTTGACCTTTAATCCCTCTAAGTCAAATCCGCGGTATTTTGTATCAACAAGATACCAACCATTATTATTCAGCTCAATTCTTGTTGGCAGCCATTGTTCTGTCTCATAGTCCCAAATATCGAAACATTCACCACAATGAAAGCCGTCATTCTCCCATAAATCCATAACAAGCAAGCCATACCTGTCGTTTTTCATATTATAGCTGAGAATTCCTGTTACATAAGCCATTTTTCAGTCCTCCATTTCCTTAATTTCATTCTCAAGCATATTTTTCAGGTATAAAAACCTGTTTTTTATAGGATTTCTTGTTTCATAATAGTTCATCGTATGGACTTTTTGTAAGAGATAATTGCACATTTCAATATGATCTGATGTGCCAGCTGCTTTCAGGACTAAGTCTTGCAGCACTCTTACCTGTTCAGGCGAAAATTCGTCATTAAGAGCTGCCGAGCCAAGAAGATCTGCAAGCTCTGAGCCGTAATCTATTTCTTTCTCATTACTATTGTCTACATCAAAGGTAAGTTGCCCTGATAAAGGTTCTTCCGATGTAAAATCAGAAAGCGTCTTAATAGTAAACTGTATAGCTGTATATTTCCGCCCTTTTTTGTCTGTAGGCTCGTACTCGAAGTGAAGTGAGGTCTTTTTATTTAACTCGTTATAGCATTTTTTAAGTATTTCTGCATTGAAATACTTATATTCCGAATACCTTGCAGCTTTACAATGTAACATTTGCTTTAATTCTTCAATACTTATCTTCAATGTTTTTCTGAAACGATTTTTTTCAAGGAATAAATATAAAATATAGCTGTATCTACTCGTCAACTCTATTACATTCTTAAGCATATACGGCAGATACCCCATAGTATCAATATTAAAGATATATTCCATTGCTTCAGGAGTACAAGCGAGATCTACTTGCCAAAGACCTTGTTCATCTTGATTGGCTTCTGCTTTTGAAAATAATCCTATTTTTATAAATCCTTTTGGCTTGTTAGGATCATGGATAGTAACAGCAGTAAAAAGTCCGTCTAATCGTTTTGATAAATCGTCCTTTAATATTCTACTTACACCAAGTATCTTTTCAAGCTCTCCTTTTTCAAAGCGAACATATCTCTTATCAGGTACATGACTGTCTATCTTTCCAAGATAAGCGTCAAGTATCTTAAATTCAGTTAAACTAAGATTTGTTTCAGACAATGATTGTAAAGGATTACTTTTTTGGACAATTAGTTTTTTTTCGTCGTTAGGAATTCCTGTATAATCTGGAATTGTAGGAAGTTTAGTCCTTCGTGGCATATACTATCACCTCTACGCTATTATAACACTTAAGTACGATTTTGTCAATAGTAAATCGTACCTTTCATGAAAAAGTATCGTACCTTTCATGAAAAAGTGTCGTACCCTTCATGAAAAAGTATCGTACCTTTCATGAAAAAGTGTCGTACCCTTCATGAAAAAGTATCGTACCTTTCATGAAAAATTAACGCAATATATCGTGTTTTAAAGCATACTGTAATCACAATAGTAATCACAATAGTAATCACTTATTAATCACTCTATCAATCACAGAAAAAACTGCTACGCAGTTGACAGACTGATTGCTAACAAGTAAAATAAAAGTAATGTTCTTTCTATGATGAAGATACTACATGAAAGGTATAAGTATTCTCTATGCTACAAACGTAGCTAATATATTGTTTTATAATAATGAGGTGTTCTAAGTGAGTAAAACGATTAAGCAAATAGCTGATGAAATAGGAGTAAGTAAACAAGCAATACAGAAAAGACTGGCGCGAGAACCACTGTGTACAAGCACAAAACCGTATATATCGACAAGAGGTGGAACTAAGTATATAGAGGTTGATGGCGAAAAAATAATAAAATCGGCTTTTTCTAAAACAACAGCGGATCCAATGTCTATAGACATTGGCGAAGAGCAAAACGATTTGTCTACAGTGAGGAAGAATGTGTCTATAGACAAAACAACCGATAAGGATATATTAATTGAAGCATTGAAAGCTAATATATCAATCTTGCAAGAACAGCTATCAGTAAAAGATGAACAATTTAAGGCGATGCAACAACAGTTAAATGCTAAAGACGAACAGCTTACTACAAAAGATTTGCAGATATCAGAAAAAGACAAGCAGCTTGCAGATCTTACGGCTGCACTTGTTTCTTCTCAGGAGCAACACAAAGCTTTAACCGATGCATTAACCGCAGCTCAGGCTCTCCATGCAGGAACGATACAGGAACGACTTACCGATAACTCTATGGCTGCATCAGAAGCTGAACCAGTAGAGGAAAAGAAGAAAGGCTTCTTTGCAAGATTATTCGGAAAAAATTGATGCAATACAACTTATTGCATACATAGTTATAAATACGAATGAGTTGACGATAATATAATTGTGGCGTATAATATTAATGAAAAGATATGATGTACTCCATGCGAGTACACCAAAAAGAGCCAGAGGTCGCACCATTTGGCTCTTTTGCTTATGCCTTACTTAAAGTCAAATAGTGCCAGTAACAAGTGTACTGGCACTATTTTTTATCAATCATCTTGTTTGTTATGATCGTTCATTGCATTTGAAAAATAATTACCTCTGCTCTCCTGACCTTTAAGAAAAGCAGCAAGACGTTCCAGATCACTTTCAACTAAATCTCTACCGAGAACACTGGACATGATACCGCCTGCTTTAATAAGAAGCTGAGTACGCTTTTTTCTTTCCTTTTGAGATGCCTGAGCTTTTAACTTTTTTTCTTGTTCCTTAAGCTGCTTTTGTTTTTCTTGTAATTCTGCTATGCGTTCTTCAATACTTCTTCTTTCGGTTGCCATGATATACAACACCGCCTTTCATAGTTATTCTATCACAACATTGAATGTATGTCAATACAAAGATGCAAAAAGGCTTGACGAAGTCGCAGGTTTATGCTATACTTTGTATAGCACCCTTATAAGGGCGCACTTATACACCACATAGCAAAGCTATATGGTGAGTGCGCTCTCCGAGGGTGGGGGCGTTGCCCCTCAACCCCACAAGGAAAGGTTCTACCTCTCCTTGACTACTCTGCAAGAGCTTTCCCCTCTTGACTTCCCTTTACATACGGAGAAAAAAACAAAGGAGTGACAGCAATGGCAATTTACCATATGAGTATAAAGATAGGCAGTAGAAGCAAAGGTCAAAGTGCCGTTGCCGCAGCTGCTTATAGGTCAGGTGAGAAACTCACTGACCATAAAACAGGAATTGTTTCCGATTACACTCAAAAAGGTGGAATTGTATTTTCGGAAATTTCACTTTGCAAGAATGCCCCTGATGCTTATACAGACAGAGAAACATTATGGAATGCAGTTCACCAGATTGAAAAGAATAAAAGCGCACAGCTATGGAGAGAATTTGAAGTTGCATTACCTCAGGAGCTGAACAGGGAACGGCAGATAGAAACTGTCCGAGCTTTTGTAAAGCAGCTGACAGAACAGGGAATGTGTGTGGACTGGAGCTTACATGATAAAGAGGACGGAAATCCTCATGCTCATATCATGGCAACTATGCGCAGCATTACCGAAAATGGTGAATGGGCAGCCAAGAGCCGTAAGGTATATGACCTCGATGAAGAAGGAAAGCGTATTTTTCAGAAAATAGATAAGTCAGGACGTAAGCAGTATAAGAGCCACAAAGAGGACTATAACAATTGGAACGCAGCTGAACGTGTAGAGGAATGGAGAGCAGCCTGGGCTGACTGCTGCAATCATTACCTGACTGAAAAAGATAAAATAGATCATCGTAGTTATGAGCGACAGGGAGTAGATCAGATCCCTACTATACATGAAGGATATATTGCAAGGCAGATCGCTGCAAAAGGCAAAATTTCCGAGCGTGTGCAGATAAATAACGGAATACGTGAAAGAAACAGTTTTATTAAGCGTATTGTGGAGCAGTTGAAAGCAATCGGAGAAGAACTAAAGCAGCTTATAGCCGAGCAGAGCCGAGAGAAAGGAAGTGCCATAAATGCAGGAAAACAACGAATTGCCGAGCTATTCGCCCGAAGAAGTCGAGCAGTTGATAGCGATGACGGAGGAACTACAGACGGAGAACGAGCAACAACAGGAAGAATTAAGAAAGCTGCGCCGTCAGAAACAGACAGACTTATCCGACAATCAGCGATTGAGCGCAGAGCTGCAAGCAGCAATACAGGATTTGAAGAAACTGAAAGCCGAGAAAGCGGACTTGCAAGCGAAGCTCAGACAGGCGGAGCAGACGCAGCAGCAATCCTCAGAGCTGCGGACAGCGTTATCCAAGATACAGACACTAACAGCAAAGCTATCCGAGCAGCAACAGCAGATACAGAAAATACTCTCCGAGAATCGAGAGCTACAGTCACAAGTGCGACAGTTAACCGCCAAGAACGAGAAGCTGAACGACAGCGACAGGCAGCTGAAGCACGCCGAAGAGCTGAAGAAGCAGAGCGTGCAAAAAGAGAAGCTATTGAAAGAGCGAGAGAAACAGGCAGAGGACGCAGTATATAAAGCCAAGCGTGAAGCGGCTATAGCCATTACAGAAGCCAACAATCGAGAGAAAGTCGCAAAACAAGCACAAGAAGCCGCCAAAAAGCTGACAAAAGAACAAGAAAAAATTATTCGTGACAAGTCCAATGAGCAATATGAAGATTTCAAAATGCGCTATGACACGTTGGCAACAATTGTTATTCTCTATGCCGTAACGGTCACGATAGGACTTGCAGTAACCTCAGAGCGTATTAAAGCCGATACTATAGCGTTCGTCAAGACAATAGCCTTCTTATTTGAAGGATATTACGAAACTGCTTGTAAACTGACAACAGCAGCGGCAGGTGTCGGCAGCGGAATACAGCAGCCTGTTGTGTCTGTAATCATCACTTATCTTTTAGGCGGCATAGTCGCTTTGTTGTGTATTGCCTTCATATTGGCTGGTATTAGCAGTGTCGGTTGGCTTGTATATCATGTATATCAAAAATACTGTTGGGACGAGATAAGCCCCTTTGTTAGTCTTATGAGCTTGGCAATAGTTGTATCCTTTGCTTCAATCATGCCGTTAAATATCTATTTACTGCTTATTCTTTCGCAGATAGCCTACATGATAATACGGTGGTTATGGGAGATAAAAGCTATTCAAGGCTTATTTGAGAGAATAGCAACACGAATAGAGAAGTGGCTTGACCTCAAACCGAATCAGCAGATTGGAGATCTGATAATCGTGTTTGTAATCGTCGTTGCTGTACTCACAGTGCGCAGTTGGATAAAAGGCTGAAATAGCTTAATCGTATTAAAGCTCAGATCAAGCCACAGGAACGCAAAAGAGATGTACCTGAAGTACATGAGGAAGAAAATACTCATTCTTATGGCGAACTTAGCTTATAAAGTGCGAAAGGAGAATTGTATATGAAGTGGCATGATGAATGGAAAGGCACTAATGAAGAAATCAGCGGTGTTATTAAATTCTACTTGCATGAGATCGTAACCGAATGTAAAGTAGATCGCAAAACGGCTAAAAAATACCTGTGTGAAGCCTTTATGCGAGAAAGTACAGCTGTAGAAGTCAAAAAGATGTGTAATTACCTGAAAAAAACATATTAATAATAAAAAGCGGCTCAACTGAGCCGCTTTTTTAAGTCTATCCTAAAATTTGTGTAAACCTCTGAAGTAGTGTATAATAGAAGAGACACTACTTTGGAGGTTTTAATTATGAGCAGAAGACGAAGAAACGAAACAGAAGAACAGCGAGCAAGAAGAGAGCTGATAAGCGATTTTCTTTCAGCAGCGAATATACAGAGCATGGATGATATTCAGGAACTGTTCAAGGAAGCGCTCGCAGGTTTTATGGAAGGCAGCCTTGAATCAGAGCTTGATTCCGAACTCGGATATGAACCATACGACGTTAAGAACAAGGAAACCGACAACAGCCGAAACGGTCACAGCAAGAAAACTCTGCGTACCAGTATGGGAAAGGTAGATATTGAAGTTCCTCGTGACAGAAACGGCGAATTTGAGCCTAAGATACTGCCTAAGAATCAGACAAGCATATCTCAGGATATGGAGAACAAGATAATTTCCATGTACGCCAAGGGTATGTCCACGTCCGATATCGAAGATCATATCCGTGATATTTACGGTCTGGAAATATCCGATACTACCGTCAGCCGTATCACAGATAAAGTGCTCCCTGTAGCCAAAGAATGGCAGCAGAGACCGCTTGAGAGCGTCTATGCAGTCGTATTTCTTGATGCCATTCACTACCATGTCCGCAGCGAAGGACAGATCATCAAGAAGGCTGTATACATAGCCATAGGAGTTAACTTGGACGGCAGGAAGGACGTTCTCGGTATGTGGGTAGGTGAAAATGAGAGCGCTAAGTTCTGGGCAGGTGTACTTAATAGCCTGCGTAACAGAGGCGTTGATGATATTCTCATTGCCTGCACTGATAACCTGACAGGCTTTTATCAGGCGATAGAAGCTGTATTTCCGAAAACCGATATCCAGAATTGCATCATTCATCAGCTCAGAAATTCCAGCAAATATGTCTCATACAAGGATATCAAGGCACTTATGGCTGATCTGAAAAAGGTCTATACCGCAGTAGACGAGGAAGCTGCTCTGGACGCTCTTGACTCCTTTGCTGCTGCTTGGGACAGCAAATATCCCAAGATTTCAAAGTCGTGGTACGAAAACTGGCCTAATCTCAGCACTTACTTCAAGTTCCCACAGGAGCTCAGAAAGCTGATCTATACGACCAATACCATAGAAGGCTTCAACCGGCAGCTGAAGAAAGTGACTAAGGCAAAGTCCGTATTTCCGACTGATGACAGCCTTTTCAAAATGCTTTATCTGGCTATGAAGGACATCACGAAAAAATGGACTGGTCGCCGACAGGACTGGAGCCGCATCTACGCTCAGTTGGTAATCTACTACGGCGACAGGATACCCGAATAACATTTTCATCTTGACAATCAAATAATCATGTGCTAATATGCAGATAAGACCGACTGCTTTCACAATCGGTCTCATCATATACTCTTTTATTGCACTATTTTTCGTTTACACAGAATTTGGGATTGACTCAAAAAAAGCGGAAGTTACAGAAACTTCCGCTTTCTTTATTTGACATTAGTATAATAATTTATAGTTGGAATACACCATTAGGCAGAATATCCGCATTCCTATGAATATTCTCATTGCTGACAAGCTCCTGGACATAGGTGCCTGCCTGAACCTGTGCTGCAATGGCAATAGCACCGCCGAGAGAGCGCAGCTCCTGTTCAGCTTCCTTGACTGCGTTCTTGGCAGCATCGAGGACGCTCTTAGCCTGTTCGGTAAATTTAAATACCTCGACATAGTTATTCTCAGTAATATTAGGATAGGCTTCACGGAACCGTTCAGCTTGCTCTATTGAAATAAAAGAAGAATCTTTTCCTTCATATAGAACCAAGAATGCTTCCTGACCTCTGAATAACCGCTGATATTTTAATAATGCTTCTTCGGCAGCAGCGTTTTTTTCTTTCAGCTCAAGCTCCTTTTCTTCCAACTCTTTTTTCATAGATTCTATAGTTTCGCCTGCATTTATTTTCCTGTTCAGAAGCAGAAGCTTGTCAAGCTCTTCATCGTTAGTCCATGAAAATGGCTGATGTTTGACTTTTTTATGGCAGGGGAGCAGACCTTTTTTGAATGTTACTGTATAGAACCGCATCGTTTTCAGTATTTTTAATGTAGGCAGGTTATCAGCCTCTGCCTTATCAATATTTTCACTAAGCTTGGCTTCAAATTTGTGGCTCTGCTGTATCCTGTTCTGTAATGCGCGTTCATTATATTCCTCTCCGAGAGATTTTAACCGAATGAACCTTTCTGCCTCCGGCGGTCTTACAGAGATATATCTTCCGAGCTTAACAGAAAAACCATCGGCTTCAAGTTTTTTATAAAGTTCGTTCACATCATTGCAGCGCATGAGCAGTTTATCTATTTCATCAACGAGCTGTTCACGAAAAGTTTTTGATGATGACGTAAACATTTTCTCCCATTCCCTGATCTGCTTGACGTAACATTCCTGAGCGTCAAATCCGTTTTCTGTTTCGACATACGGAATATTTACTGCGTCCATTTTTGATTGAATGAATGCTTGCTTGTCAGGATCAGAATAAAAAAATGATTTGTGGGGAGAGCTTTTTTCTTTTTCAAGCGCAGCGATTTTTTTGTCAGCTGATGAAATTTTGAACATTAAGTTTCGCACATTTTCTTTGGACATATCATCAGAAGAAACAAAACGGTTTCTTCTCAAAGCAGCTCGTATTGTTTTTTCATCTTCTTTGATTTTGAATTCCTCGACAGAAAGATGCTTATAATTGGCGTTCATTTCTTCACGCTCATAACCGTATGAATTGATGATCGTTTCCATAGCTTTACGCTCAGACATTTCCCACTCTACCAAATGATTAGTCGTTATTCCTTTTGGTCTGAATCCCTGTTCGACAAGTGCAGCTTTCATTGAAACGCCTTTGCTGAGACCGTTGGTTCTGCCGGTAGTATAAAAAGGAATGAAGTCAATATGAAGGTGCGGACTTGCTTCGTCCATGTGCAGGACAGCATTGAATACATGAAGATTGGGATTCCTTTTTTGAAAGTTTTTCATATAATCATCGAGCATTTTCTTTGCAACTTCCCCACGCTCACTGCCACAGGGGGCATCATGTACACTGCCAAATTGAACAATAGTTTCATAGTAAACTTCTTCACGCCTGCCATCTCTAATATGCTCATAATAATTATTGATTCGTCTGCTCGGACGAGATTTTTTTGAATTATAATCAGCAACGGCAGCATCAAAAAGTTCATGATAAGCTGCTTCAATATTCTGCGCTTTATAAAGAATGTTCTCGTTGGTTTTGTTTGAATCAACATTCTTGGCGATAAAATCTCTGTTGTTATGTTTGACATTTCCGCCGTGAACAGAGCTCGCTTTTCCGAGAGTAAAACTAATACTAAACCCTTTCAATCATATTCCCCCTGTTTCTTTTTTTCAATGAAGACAGAAAATTTTTGAAGAATTCCGATGCGAAAACACCTTTCAGTACATAAAGATGTTGCCACCCAATATCTGTTTCGTACGTCAATAATCTGATGATTATTTTCATACAAAACAGAGCGTTGCTGTAATTGCAACTTTGGGCAAGGAATCCTTCCTTGACCTGATAAAACTGCCTGCTGTTTTTCCTGAGAAAACATATTATTTTTCTCCGAAAAAATCAGTAGGCAGTTCATTTTTTGCTCCGCTTATTTGGGAATATCCCAAACCCTTTATTAGTGATTTAAAGATTCAATTGCTCTTGCTCTTTGAGCTTCGACCACTTCAGCAAAAAAATCTTTTGGCATTTCTTGTACCGCAGAAATGTATGTTGAAAACAGCTTTACCATTATAACCATATCAGTTTCATACATCAATAATGATGCCATTTCTTCTTCGTTGCTGATAAAGGTTCTGCTGTGATTCAGGATTTTTTGTTTCATTCTGTCTGCGTACTGACCAAACTTATGATACTTGTCAGCATTAAGATAACAGTCAAGAACATACATGATACCTTCAATCTGATTTTTGGTCAGGTACAATTCTGTAAAGGGTTTGTGGTTGCTTTTTTGTTTCTCCATTTTTGACTCTCCTTGTTATTTTTAGTCTTATGTAGATATTTCTATGTGATTTTCCTGATTATAATTTAATGACAGGAAAGTTGTAATGAAGTTAAAAGCATAAGCAAGCAAATGCTAAGGATTGAAAAAAGCTTAGAAAATATGATAGTAATCAGTTCATCTTTTTGTATTTCAATTTTATATTTGTATATTCTTGGTTTATGTCATTTTCGATTTCGTCGAGTAATTTTTCCATTTCAGGACAAATTGTTGATTGCTTTTCAATCTTATATTCTTCAACTTTATCTTTTATTTTTTTATAAAAATCCTTTTTATTCTTTTTAAACTCTTTTTCAGGTTCATTGTTATTTGGGAATTGTATATGTAGTTTATGCATTTTGCTTCTAAAGTAGACTTGTATTGTTTTTACAGGATTTTTACAAGGATCATTTTTCGCACGTTTCTTTCTTTTTCGTGTAATAAGCCAAAATGTTTGACCTTCTATTTGTTTACAATGATTGCTTTCATCAGATAATTTTCCTGAAACAGCATAACTTGTATCGCTCTCATAAAAATCGTTCTCATCGCTGCTGCAATTAATTATATCTTCATCTTGATCTTTATTTAATGCCTTTTTAAAATCAAAAAAGAAGTTGAACAATGCTGCATCTGCAACAATATATTCTTCAATGCGATTACCAATCCGATAATATCGGATTGGTTTATTAAATTCTATACACAGCGAATTGTCTTCGCCTGGATTTTTAAAACTCCAGTTGGCAAACATTGTATCTTTAATACAATTCACCAATGAATACATGTTTGATTTTGAATTATTTATAATAGAACGGAATGTAAAAAAATGAAAAATTGAATTGTTTACTATTTTTCTTTCATTGAAGGCATTATCACATAGAATATTTGAGTAGTAATGTGCAAACAGATTTGTATTATATATAGAAATGCTTTTTAGCTCATCGACCTCATTCCTGAACGGCTTTTCTGCTTTGGGAATAAGCTCAGCAAGCTTTGAAGCAGAATCTTCATATCTCTGAAATTCAAGTTTCAGTTCTTCAACGCTTTTTATAATATCGTCATAATTTAAAGTGATTATGTTATAGTCTGATTTTGCTTCAGATTTATCATTATTATCTCGTATGATAATAAAAGTAACGGTTTTTGAGTGCTCATTTATCTGATAGAGTAATTCTTTCATAATTATTCTCCATGTGCATTATAGCTATGTTGTTACGTGAATTATATCATTATAAATTCAGCTTGTCAATGGTTTTTTGCAAATATCAGAAATAACGAAATATAGGTCAGAAAAAGATAACGCTATCCGCAAAAAGATAACGCTTTTTTATTGACTTTGCTTCGAATTTGTGTAACAATGGTCACGTCACAAGTTGTAAAAGGATAAAACAGCATACAACTTCTGACAAGAAGATAGAATTAACGCGTTTTCTGATTCTTCATATTTTTTTCAAGGATGTGATATAGCTTTGATTAAAGAATTCAGGTGTGGGGAGCATTCTCCGCACCGCCACAGTGTGGCAAATATGGACAAGGAGAATTATTACAATGGATAATAATGTTGAATTAGAACTGATAAATATGGCTGATGTGGAAGCAACCGAAGTCGAATGGCTATGGTATCCATACATACCATACGGTAAGATCACTATAATACAAGGCGATCCCGGTGAGGGAAAAACAACACTTGTATTAAATCTCGCAGCAATGCTATCAAAAGGGCAGGAACTGCCTGAGAGCTATAACTCAGCTGAACCAATAAATATTATCTATCAAACAGCAGAAGACGGACTAAGCGATACTGTTAAGCCGAGATTAGTCGCTGCAAATGCAGACTACAGCAGGATAACAGTTATTGATGAAAGCAAAGTTGAGCTATCCTTAACAGATGAAAGGTTAGAACAGGCAATACTTCGTACCCAAGCCAGATTAGTGATACTCGATCCGCTGCAAGCGTACATCGGTGCGAATGTGGATATGCACAGAGCGAACGAGATAAGACCGATTATGAAGCATATTGCCGATGTAGCGCAGAAATATAACTGTTCCATTGTTTTAGTGGGACACCTCAATAAGGCAATGGGCATGAAATCCTCATATAGAAGCTTGGGTTCAATAGATATTCCTGCATCTGCAAGAAGCGTACTTCTTGTCGGAAGGATAAAGGATAATCCTACAATCAGGGTTATGGCACAGGTCAAGAGCAGTCTTGCACCAGAGGGGGAACCTATTGCCTTTGAATTAAACAAAGAAACAGGTTTCCGATTTATCGGCAAATACGACATATCCGTCGACGATCTGCTTAACGGGACAAGCAGCGTTTCAAAAGTGGAACAGGCAGAAAAGCTCTTGAAGGACGAATTGTCCGAAGGTGCTGCAATACCACAGAAGCAATTGCTATTCAAAGCACAAATAAGGGACATTTCTGAGAGAACTTTGAATGAAGCAAAGAAAAACTTAAGAGTTAAATCCGTAAAAAGGAATGATAAGTGGTATTGGCAGTTAAGCAAGGAAGAATGCAATACTGTTTGAAATAGAAAAAACTGCAATCTTGCAAGGTTGCAGAAAAACATTAAACACACAAGATTGCATACTTGGTTATATACTTTATTGAAAAAGAAAGAGGGTTATCATTATGAGTAATTCAACTAAAGAGATAATTGACAATATTTTTGATGAGCTTGTTGCTCTTCAGGAAAGTATTAAGAAAGATGCAGCTGATACCTCAAACGCAGATAATGCAGCAGCTCCGCAGAAAGTCGAGCTGCTTACTATCAAGGAATGCGCTGACATGATCGATGGACTGTCTGAACACACAGTTCGCCAGATGGTAAAGCAGGGAAAGGTAAAGTCAATTCGTACAGGAGTGGGCAAAAATGGAAAGATTCTTATTAATAAAGCTGACTTCATTACATATTTTAACGCAATGGGCAAATAAGCTATCTTTTTATAAGATAGTCTCTCTTTGTATATCTTGTCTTGACTTTAAAGCGTAGAAGTGGTATAATAACGGCATACAGGAGTATGCCATAACTTATGATATCAAAGGAGAATATTTTATGGCTACTACAAGAAAAAGAGGAGACTCTTATCAGATAAGGGTTTCCTGCGGATATGATACATCAGGCAATCAGGTCGTTCAGACTATGTCATGGAAACCTGCAGAGGGCATGACTCAAAAGCAGATCATGAATGAGCTTAAAAGGCAAGAGGTTCTGTTTCAGGAAAAGTGCAAGAAGGGACAGGTTACGGCAAATGTGAAGTTTCAGGACTTTGCCGAGCAGTGGTTCGAGGAATATGCTAAGCTTAACCTCAGAAATACGTCTTATGAGCGTATGAAGCAGCTCACTGTAAGAGTTTATCCTGCAATCGGTCATCTCAGGCTTGATAAGGTCACAAGCCGTCATATCCAACAGTTCATCAACGATCTGGCACTTAACGGAAAAAGCCTTAAAAACGGAAAACCGCTGTCGAGAAAGACAGCGGTTCACCACCTGAGCTTTATCAGCGATGTATTCAGTTATGCATTAAAGATGGAAATGCTCATTGATAATCCCTGTAGACGCGTAACAGTTCCGAAGGGCGAGAAGAAGGAGAAAGACATCTACACTCTTGAAGAAGTAGAAAAGCTCTTTCAGCTCCTTGAAACTGCTCCGCTGAAATACCGTGTTTTCTTTACTCTGGCAATATACAGCGGATTCAGACGCGGGGAAATGCTTGGACTTGAATGGAAGGACATTGACTGGGACAATTGTGTTATCAGTGTCCGCAGAACAAGCAATTATACCGCTTCCAAGGGTATCTATACTGATACTACAAAGACGAAAAAGTCTCAGCGTTCGCTGAAATTTCCTCAGAACGTAATGGATCTGCTGCGTGAATACAAAGCAGAACAGGACGAGGAGCGAATTACACTTGGTACGAAGTGGATAGATTATGATCGTTTATTCGTTAAGTGGAATGGAGAGCCGATGAACAACAATACACCATATTTCTGGCTCAGAGAATTCTGTGAAGAAAACAATTTCCGATTCTGTGACATACACTCCCTGCGACACTTTTATGCCTCGGCTCTAATCAATAAAGGCGTGGATGCAGCAGCCGTGTCGGGAGCGTTAGGTCACTCAACGATAACAACGACGACTTCTATCTACTGTCATGTATTCAATCAGGCTCAGGCGAGGGCAAGTGAAGCGATAGCTTCGGTTCTTGACTTCAAAAAGCCCGATACTGGCAAAGGACAGTCCAAGACCGTATAAAGGACAAATAAAGGACAGAAGCCGTATCAGGGTAAAAAAAGAACTCCTAAACAACGATATATCGTCATTTAGGAGCCTTTGTAAGGATGACCCGTACGGGAATTGAACCCATGATTCCGCCGTGAAAGGGCGATGTCTTAACCTCTTGACCAACGGGCCATGTGGTAGCGGCAGTAGGATTCGAACCAACGACCAATCGGGTATGAACCGAGTACTCTAGCCAACTGAGCTATGCCGCCACAAATAAGCAGGCGTCACCTGCGACTAAATTATTATAGTACAAAACGATGAAAAAGTCAAGTACAGAAAGAAAAATGCACTGAAATTTGTTGACACGCACAATTTATCGCATACAAACGGGACTCTTGTTGGTGAAATTATAGCCTGACCGTATTGACAAGACGGGCAAAAAGGAGTAAAATTAAGTATCAAACCAAAAACAGGAGCTATAATAATGACAAGAGATGAAATAATTCAGTTTCTCATGAGAGCCAAACGCGCCACATACGCTGGCAAGGGAGCTGAGACCGCGTCCTCGCGCCCGAGCTCTCACGACCTTGAGTACCGAGAGGGCGACCTCATGTACCTCGACACATTCCTCGGCGGCGAGCGCTTTGCAGGTGAAGAAGCCCTCTGGATAGGGGACGTTCCCTACTGGAGCATGAATTACGTCGGCAGAGTCACAGGGACTCCTTTCAGCGGCGATTTTCTCAAAGAAGCTCTTCTTCGTGTGCCTTTTGAGAAGCCCTTTCGCGGACCGCAGGAGCATTCCGATGGGGACTATACCTACAAATGCGAGGTAAGCGGCGATTTTGAGTGGTTTCAGGGCTATGAGACCATAGAATACAGGGGAGCTGTGATATACGACTGCTATTTTCACGGCTCGACGATAAAATAAACAGGTAGTGATAGATTGTTTCTGAAAAATCTTATATTCAGCCTTAATGCCACAGTTCCCGTATTTCTGATGATGGTATTCGGCTGGTTCGTACACAGGATAAAGCTTCTTGACGACAACGCCACAGCGCAGATAAACCGCTTCGTATTCAGAGCGCTTCTGCCTGCGCTGTTGTTCATGGACCTGTCCACAGCGGACTTCCGTGCAGTATGGGACGGCAGATTCGTGCTGTTCTGCATATGCGCGACGCTTCTCAGCGTAGGCATAGCGGTTCTGTACTCCTTATTGTTCAAAGACAGGGCAGAACGGGGCGAGATAATACAGGCGAGCTATCGGAGCAGTGCGGCTGTTCTGGGCATAGCCTTTGTCAACAACATATACGGACACTCCACCATGGCGGCGCTTATGATAGTGGGAACAGTGCCACTTTACAATATAGCGGCGGTGACAGTTCTTGCGCTGACATCTCCCGACAAGGACAGGAGCAGGGGCAAAAAGGCTCTTTTCCTCAGCACATTCAAAAGCATAGCCACGAACCCCATAATACTGGGAATAATCGTGGGAATAGGCTGGTCGCTGCTGAAGATACCTCAGCCTGTGATACTGTCGAAATCCGTGACATATCTTGGAAATATGGCGACTCCCTTATCCCTGATAGCGCTGGGAGCTTCATTCAGATTCGGCGAAGCCAAGGACAAGCTGCCTGCAACGGTGGGCATAGCCTTTATAAAGCTGCTGCTGTTCTGCGGAATATTCCTGCCAATAGCAATAAAGCTTGGGTTCCGCGGCGAGAAGCTCATAGCCATACTGGTAATGCTTGGAAGCGCCACAACGGGAAGCTGCTTTGTAATGGCGAAGAATCTGGGACACAAGGGCGTTATCACGGCATTTGCGGTAATGCTGACCACGCTTTTGAGCGCATTCACCCTGACGGGCTGGCTGTTCCTGCTGAAATCATTAGGTTATATCTGATTATGGGCGGTGATGAATTTTGCCGAGCTCACGAACGGGATTCCAAAGGGACTGTGTTCCTTTGGCGAAGTCCAGAGGCAGCGCCTCTGGCGGGTTTGGGCAGAGCCCAAAGAAACAAAGGCGCTCCGCAAGGGGTGAATCGAAAAACAATCCAGTGAATTGTTTTTCGAGAGGGTGACTCCCTGCTGTGCAGGGAGATGTCAGCAAAGCTGACAGAGGGTGCCGAGCCCGATTAGGGACGCCCTGCAAGAGAGGGCGTCCCTTAATGGAACGGCGAGAATTTCTGAAACATATAATATAAGCGGACAGATGAACTGTCCGCTTTTTATTTTGTCGGCACTTGCTTTTTACTGCTAAATGATATATAATTACAGTGAACATCAAAAAAACTTGACATTCACTATAATAAGTGATAAAAATTGCCTCGCACATTCGCAAACTTACGTTTGCTCCGTGCGTATCGGCAAATAGCAAACGCCAAAAATTTTTGTCGTTTGCTATGTTTCAAGAAAACAACTTCAAAAAGGAGTGACATAAATGCCTTATTGTACAAACTGCGGAAGAAAGCTCAATGACGGCGAGGTATGCAATTGCACCGCCTCTGCGCAGGGAGCTCCAGTGCAGCAGACGCCGCCCCCTCAGCCGATACCCCCACAGCAGGGTTTCGGGCAGCAGCCCTACGGCGGCTATCCTCAGAACGGACAGCCATACCCGAATCAGCCCTCCCCATATCAGCCGAACTATCAGTTTGCCTACGACGGACAGGCTCTGCCTCCGCCGCCAAAGCCAAGCAGCAAGTGGATACTTGCCATAATCATACCCTTTGTCGTAGTAACTCTTGTACTGATGGGGATTTTTCTGGCGATATTCGTGCCGTCGCTTTCGCGCTACAAGGAGAAATCAAAGCAGACGAGCATAAACAACAAGGCAAGCAGTATCTACAGGGGGGCAAATTCCTCCTTGGTAGACCTCGATTCGGACGATGTCGATACAAAGGGCGATTATATCATAAGCTCTGACAGCTCAAAGAGCATCGCAGTTCCCTATGACGTGGAGAAATTCTACGAAAAAGAGAAGCGTTACTTCGATAAAGTCGATGAACTGGAATATTTCATAGTTATCAGGGACGGTCATGCAGTATATTCGGCTGCCGCTGAGAGCTGGAACGATAAAAAGGTTAGGATAGGCACATATCCTGCCGAGTATACAGGCTCGGCGGTAGCTTATTCACCTTTGAAGTATTCTCCGAAGGGCGAAAAAGAGCATATAGAAAAGAACGATACCCTGAATGAGATTTACAATGACGCTGTAGAAAAATTCAGGGACGATATCAAAAAACGAAATTACAAGGAGTGGTGACAATGCCATATTGCATAAATTGCGGAAGGTTTTTACAGGAGGGCGAGGTTTGCAATTGTACTGCCAATGCACAGGGAGCTCCCATGCAGCAGCCAAACAGCGCTGCACCGCAGGGCGGTCAGCCATATAACGGCGGAATGCAGCCGCCTCCGTATCCATATAACGGACAGCCATACCCCAATCAGCCCTATCCCAACCAGCCCTATCCTGTACCCACATTCAATCAGCAGCTTGCACAGCCCCCGAAAAAGAGCAATGCGTGGATACTGGCTATAGTTATCCCGCTGGGAATAGCTGCCCTGCTGATAATAGCCATATTAGCCGCAATATTAGTGCCGTCTATGCTTGGATATACAAAGAAATCAAAGCAGTCAAGCATGAATTCTAATGCAAGCACTCTTTTCAAAGCGGGAAATACTGCCTTGATAGAGCTGGATGAGGAAAAAAAGGATATTAAAGGCTATTACATCATAAGCTCAGATAACAGCAGGAATCAGGCTGTTCCCTTTGATGTGGAGAAATTCAGGGAGAAAACCGCAAATTATTTTAATAAGATCGGCGAGTATGAGTACTTCATGGTATGCCGCGACGGAGTCGTTGAATACACAGCCATTGCCAAAAGCTGGGGTGACAAGAGTGATTATATAGGTACATATCCTCCCAGCAATATTGACGGTATAAGGCTGTACAGAGTTGACAGTTCGGGATATACATATGGCAGTTCAAGTTTCAGCAAAGACACTAAGATGAGCCTTAGCGACCTGTACAAGGACGCATCTAAGGAATACGCTTCAGCTAAATAAAGGAGCAATACTATGCCATACTGTACAAAATGCGGCAGACCGCTCAATGACGGCGAACACTGCGGCTGTACACAGTCAGCCCCTCAGAAGAAAAAGAGCTATACCCTGCTGTTTGCCATAGGGATACCTGTACTTTGCTTAGCTGCGTTTGCTGCCGCAGTATTGCTGCTGCGTGTGATCACTGATATGAGCTGGAGGTCAAAGCAGGGCAGAATGGCTGATATGAACAAGGTGGCTGAGGAGATGACAGAGGCGGCAGATAAGGCTCTGCAAAAGATAAGCAGTGAGGGCGGAGATGTCAGCGGCTGGAACAATATAAATTCCGACGAGGATATACCCATATCCTATAAATTCGATATTGGCAGATTCCATGAATATTTCAGCGAGTATACTGGCAGCAGCGACAAGGAGTTCTTCATAATCGCCCATGACGGAAGGGTGGAGTACTTAGCGGTTTCCGACAGCTGGAGCAACACAGCGGACGCTGTCGGGACTTATCCGTCTTTTGATGATTCGCCTGTATATTTCAGCAGGGACGATATAAAGGAAAAGGTCGGAAAAGGAAAGCGCCTCAGAGATGTTTACATCGAAGGTACGCGCGAATTAATGGATATAAGATACAGAGAATAAAAGCAATGGCGTGACAAGGGGAGCAGCCTGATGTCACGCCTTTTTGTATATTCCCGTAAAAATGCCGCATAATATCTCCGAAAGCGAGGTATCAGCATGGCAGAAAGGATAGCAAGGGGAGTTTTCCGCACGGATACTCCCGTAAGAATAAGGAGCTACGCCGCAGTAGTAGGCGAAAAGGAGGGCGAGGGACCTCTCGGGGAATGCTTCGACGAGGTGGTGACGGACAGCCACTTCGGAAAGGACACATGGGAGCAGGCGGAGACGCAGTTCCAGCTTGAAGCTGTGGGACTTGCACTGCGCAAGGCAGGTCTGCAAAGAGAGGATATCGACGTGATATGCGCAGGAGACCTCATCAATCAGTGCATAGGCTCGGCATACAGCGTCAGGGAGCTTGCCGTGCCCTTTCTGGGGCTTTACGGAGCTTGCTCCACTATGGCAGAGGGGCTTCTCATCGCTTCTGTGCTGACGGACAGCGGTATCGCGGAGCAGGCTGCGGCGGTGACTTCATCACATTTCTCCACGGCAGAGCGGCAGTTCCGATTTCCTCTGTCCTACGGCGGTCAGCGAACTCCCACATCGCAGTGGACCTGTACCGCTTCGGGAGCAGTGATAGTCTCCCGTGACAGCGGAAATATCGGCGTAGCTGGCGGTTGTATCGGCAAGATAGCCGACCTTGAGATAACCGACATCAACAATATGGGCAGCGCTATGGCGCCTGCGGCTGCGGACACCATAATGCGTTATCTGTCGGCAACGGGGACAGTTCCCGAGGACTATGACTACATCGTCACAGGTGACCTTGGCGTGGTGGGGAGCGAGCTTCTCAGGGACTTCCTGCTGAAGCAGGGCGTGGATATAACCGCTCAGCACCGTGACTGCGGAGCTATGATATTCGACGTGGAGAAGCAGGATATGCACTGCGGCGGTTCGGGCTGCGGCTGCGGAGCAAGCGTGCTCTGCGGTAATTTCCTGCCAATGCTGGAGCGCGGCGAGGCTCAAAATATACTATTTGCCGCCACAGGAGCGCTCATGTCGCCCATGTCATTGCAGCAGGGCGAGAGCATACCCTCGATATCACATCTGGTTCATCTGAGAAAGGAGCAGGCATGATACTTGATATTTTAAAGGCATTTTTAGTGGGAGGACTGCTCTGCGCCGTGGGACAAGTCCTCATCGACTTCACAAAATTAACGCCTGCGAGGATACTCACAGGCTACGTTGTTACGGGAGTAGTATTATCGGCGGTGGGACTGTACAAGCCCATAGCCGAGTTTGCAGGAGCAGGAGCTACAGTGCCCCTAACGGGCTTCGGTCATCTGCTTGCGGAGGGCATAAGAAAGACCATAGGCAGGGACGGATTCCTCGGCATATTCACAGGGGGGCTTACCGCCGCCGCAGGCGGCGTGACAGCGGCATTGCTGTTCGGACTAATAGCTTCGCTGCTGTTCAGGCAGAAAGACAAGCTGTGAGCCCTTAGCCAAAGAACTTGCTGAGCCCATGAACGGGATTCCAAAGGGACTGTGTTCCTTTGGCGGAGTGACTCCCCATAAAATGGGGAGATGTCCGTAGGACAGAGGGGACGTACCGGTAAGGTCAGAGGCAGAGCCTCTGGCAGGGTTCGGGGCAGCGCCCCGCAGTTACGAAGGCGCTCCGCAAGGGTGAATTTTAAAAACAGTCCAGTGGACTGTTTTTAAAAGAGGGACGCCCTGCAAGAGAGGGCGTCCCCTAATGGGTTAGCGTTTCGGCGTCCCGGGGCTGATAAAATAACTTCAAATTACCATATGTAGGGGCGGCGTTCCGCCGCCCGCAAAATAACGGTTCAATTTGTAGGGGCTGCCTTTGGCAGTCCGTTGGCAATTATTCCCGTGTCGAGAAGCGATATATCTTTCGATGATACGCGGACGACTCAGGGGGCGCAGGCTCTGCGCTGTAGGGGGCGATGCCTACATCGCCCCGTTTGGTTTGTAAATGTTGTCGGGCTGATGTAGGCATCAGCCCCTACACATGGTCATTTGGAGTCGTTTCGTTAGCCTCGGGCGGCGAAACGCCGCCCCTACATATTACTTCTTGCTAAAAATCAAACTTATCACAGGCACAGCCGCGCTGAATCCCAACGCCGTCAGCAGCTGCGGTGTGCTGAGGTCAACGGTGCTGAACACCATTTGCAGCTGTGGCAGAATCACTGCGGCGGCAAGGACTGCGGCGGATATCACCACTGCGATGACCAGCTTCATATTGCCGAAGGGATTCATGCGGAACAGGCTGCGGCGCTCAGAGCGGCACTCGAAAACGTGTATCAGCTGCGACACCACCAGTGTTATGAGAGCGGCGGTGCGGCAGGCTTCAAGGGAGCCTCCCAGCCGCATGACCGTGGTGAAGCTTGCCAGCGTTGACAGCCCTATGAACACGCCCCGAATGACTATCTTCCACATGAGACCGCCTGAGAAAAAGCCCTCCGCAGAGCGCCGCGGCGGTCGGTTCATTATGTCATTTTCGGGCGGCCCCA
>Ga0256407_10003701_pt1 | contig 26748 bp, 18 predicted proteins | sample RumenRJG_04DNA_FD_193489 | JGI IMG/M metagenome (GOLD analysis project Ga0256407, IMG submission 193489) | Bovine rumen microbial communities from Lethbridge, Alberta, Canada - RJG_04 | ecosystem: Host-associated > Mammals > Digestive system > Stomach > Rumen | place: Canada: Alberta... | reverse complement strand
CCTAGCGATTCCGCGATTTCCGCGTTTTGTGAGTAGGTAAATCCTTTGTCTTTCAGCCATTCATAAATTATAACGGCAGAATTCTTGCTTTCCAGTAATGGCCTGATGTTAAGTTCTGCATCATTTGCTTTCACTTGTTTCAGCTCCTCTTGAACAGCCTGCTCGTAAAGGGGAATGCTTGTCATCATAATACTGCAAGTGTCTGAAAGCGTGTTTATAATATTGGGATTAATTGCTGTAAGCCGGGGCAAGATGTCCAAGCGAATCTTGTTTCTTGTTGCATCTCTTTCCAAATTAGTGCTGTCTGTTACATACTCTTGTCCGATTAGGTTCAGATAAGACAAAACATCTTGGCGGGTAATGCAGAGTAATGGACGTGCAATCTTGTTACGTAAGGGGTGCATCCCAGCCAGACCTCGTATTCCTGTTCCTCTAATCAGGTTCAGAAGTATGGTTTCCGCCTGATCGTTCTTGTGATGGGCAACAGCAATACATTGTGCGTTTTTTTCGGTCAATACTTCATAGAACCAGTTATATCTTAATTCTCTTGCAGCCATTTCTATGCTGATATTATTCTTGATAGCATAGTCCTTGGTATCGAAATGTTTGGTAAGTAAAGGAATGTTGTTCTTTTCGCAAAGGTTGAAAACAAATCTTTCATCTCTGTCGGATTCTTCTCCTCTGAGTCGAAAGTTGCAGTGAAGAGCTTGAATCTGATATCCTAACTCTTTTAGTATTAATAGGAGTGCTACAGAATCGGCTCCTCCGCTTACTCCCACCAGAACCAATCCTTTCTGGCATAATATCTGGTTTGTCAGTATGTATTTCCTTATTCTTTCTTTCACTTCATCTTATCAATAATGCCAGATGCCAAGGTGTCACCCAGATCTATTGCTTTCTGAAGGTATTTTCTGGCCTCGGCCTTATTTCCTTTCTGGTTGTAGCAAACACCTATTATACGATAGGCGTCGGCGAATTGTTCATCTATTACAATAGCCCTTTTTGCATATTCAATGGCATCGTCTATTTGACCTAATCTATAATTAAGTGCTGCGGCTTCTGCATAGTACAAAGCCTCTTTGGGAGCCAGATTGATGGTTTTTTCTATATCGGAGAGTGCCTGTGGATACATGCGACATTTTACTTCCAGTTGTTCTCTTCCGTAGTAGAAGTTAGCATTCAAATTATCTCCGGCCAAACGCTCATAATCATTCAGTCCTAACACAGCATCTTTGTTCTTTCCTGCTTTTGCTAATGCGTCAGCTCTTATCAAAATGATATTAGCCGCAGCTATAGGGTAAGGCTTACTATAACAAGCAAGGGCACTGTCAAGCAGTTCCAGTACGCCATCTTCTTTGTCCTGAATGATTTGGCATTGTGCAGCACTCAAAAATATATCAGCATTACGAAGATTGGTCTTTGTCAGGGAGATGAATTTCTCACGAGCCTCGTCGTAACGTTTCATGGCAAAAAGGCAATTTGCTTCCTGTTGTGTATAAATGGGCAGTGGATTGTTGTTAAAGGCATTCCTTGTTTCCTCTAATGCTTTTTCCATACCCCAATCGTTGTATTTACTATATGCTTTATTCAAATTCAGCGAATATATGGCCCTTGCTTTCGAGAACAGGACTTCGTCTTTGTTGATTCCATTGGTATTCAATGCTTCTTCGTATATCTTGTCTGCTTCTGCGTATTTCCCTTGTTCAATTAATCTTTCTGCTTTCAACATCCTTCCTGAAGCGTTTGTCGGGTATTTAATGATGAAATCTTCTAAACTGGCCATGTATGTGCTGTCTTTCTTGTCCAACAGGTACAGGTAGGTCAGGGCGTCTTCTTCGGTATCTGGGAGCGATTTCTTTATGTAAATGGCTTTCAAGTCGTTATTCCCGGCATCTATTGGCTTTATCTTCAGGTCGGAGATAAATCTCCCGTCTATAATGTATGCATTATTTCCTTCTTTAGCTGCTAGTTGCAGCAGTCCGATCATTTCACCGTTTTCGTTTAATACTGCGCTGTTCTTTAGTCGCTCGTTGGCGGGATCGCTTATGGTATAATAGTTATAAGTATCCTTGAATGTTTCAACTTTAGTAATGGTCTGTTGTGTGCAAGATGCATTTTTTCCTGCTTTTACATTAGGAAGGATGTAAACCGTGTTATTTTCCTGAGCTGGTACTGATGACGGACTTAAATATGTGATTTTCCCCTTTACGAGTTCAATCTGCAACTTTGCGACATTATACATGGCATTGGCACCTAAGACCTCTTTTACAGGATATTCTTTTCCGTTTGCATCTACTACAATGGCACGGGTTGCCTGCTTCAGGGCATCATACTCAGTAAGTACTGTTCCTTGATCTTTTGAGAAGACACCTTGTGTCTCCTTCATTTCGCCGTTTTGGTTATATACCATAACGGCAACTTGAGCCCCTTTAACCTTCTTGAACCATTTGTGAGACTGGGCCTGAGATGGTAATAAATATAATAATGTATATATAAGTATAATCAGAGTTCTCTTCATTGTTTCAATAATTGTTTTGCATTAAGGATGGCTGCTTCAGAGATTTCAGTTCCACTTAACATGTGTGCGATCTCTGTCACCCGTTCTTCGGGAGTCAGTTCGCGTATATGGCTAAATGTCCGGTCGTCAGTATCTTCCTTATAAACCCAATAATGTGTTGTACCGCATGATGCTATTTGGGGCAGGTGTGTGATGGTTATCACCTGATGCTTGTTACTTGCAGTCATTTCTTTCATCAAATTGGCCATTGATGAGGCAACCTTCCCACCGACACCTGTATCTATTTCGTCAAATATGATAGTGGGTAGATTCTCCCTTTTGCTTGTGAGGGCTTTTAGTGCGAGCATTAGACGGGCTATTTCACCACCGCTGGCTACTTCCGATATGGCTCTCATGGGTGCATTTTTGTTGGCCGAGAAGAAGAAAGTAACCTTGTCGATTCCGTTTTCTGTCAATTGATGATTCTTCTCAATCTTAACCTCAAACTTGTTGTTGGGGATGTCCAACTGTGTCAGCATGCTTGTAACGGCAGCTTCCACTTCTCTGGCTGCAGAAGTTCTCCGCATGCACAGTTGTTCTGCCAGTGTTTTTGTTCTGGCAAGTTTTTCCTTAACAGCTTTCTCCAGTTCGTCGATTCTTTCCTCTCCGTTGCTGATAATGTCTAGCTTTTGTCTTAGACCCAACATAAAGGCTTCCAAGTCGGCAGTTGATTTTACCTCGTGTTTCTTTTCTAAGGTGTATAATTTGTCAAGGCGGTTGTTTATCTCCTCTAATCGTGCCGGATTGTATTCTACTCTCTCAGCTAAGTCGCCTAGTTCCGCATTTATGTCCTTTAGTTCTATGAGTGCGCTTTCTAATCGTTCTGCATATTCTTCTATGGCAGGATATATACGGGTGAGGGACTGAATATCTTGGATAATATGCTTCAGAACCTCAATGAGACCTCCTTGGTCGCTGTCGTTGCTGAATTGGGCTTCTGCTTTAAACAGTATATTCTTTATTTCTTCTGCATGACTTAGTTCGCTCTGCTCTTTCTCCAGTTCCTCATCTTCTCCGGCTTTTGGATTCAGCTCCTCCAGTTGTTCCAGTTGGAAAAGCAGATAGTCTTCCTCAGCTCTCGATTTTGCTATATCCTCTTTTGCTTTCTTCAACTCTTGCTCAGTTTGTCTGTACTCAGAAAAACTAGTATGGTATTGTTCCAGCAACGAATGGTTTTGCGCCATTACATCTAAGATGTGAAGTTGGAAATCTTCTTTGGAAATGAGAAGATTCTGGTGCTGGGAGTGAATGTCTATTAGATGAAACCCCAGTTCTTTTAGGAATGTGAGGTTGGCAGGCGTGTCATTCACAAAGGCTCTGCTTTTTCCGCTGGTGGAAAACTCGCGGCGGATGATACATTCCTGTTCATAAAAGTCTGTGTCGTTTTCTTCGAACAAACTTTTCAAATCGTATCCTTCTATGCTGAAAGTTGCCTCAATGGTGCACTTGTCAGCTCCTGGCAGAATGCTCTTTATATCTGTCCTTTGGCCCAATAGGTAGTTAATGGCTCCCAACATGATAGATTTGCCTGCACCCGTTTCACCCGTAATAACGGAAAACCCCGGCTGCAGATCAATGTCCAACTCCTTGATGAGAGTGAAGTTCTTGATATAAAGATGTTTAAGCATAAAGTCTTACTTCTTTATTTTTTGCCATTCCTGATCCTGCGAGGCATCTATGGCAAATAGAACGTCGTAGGCTTTATTTTTCTCTTCAGTTGTGCCTTTTCCCGAATAGATATTTACCAATTCGTTTCTTTTGTATTCAGTAAAAAGCTGAGCCACACGGTTCATGTTCTTTGCTTTATGAGCTTGAAGCAGAAGGTCTAGTCCCTCTGTAATGGCAGCTCTGGCAGTATCTGGGTTCTCTGTCATTTGGTCTAAACCTTTTCTGTGATAGATATATTGGAATTCGCGCATGCATTCCATTGAACCGTCAAGGTAGTCGTTTAGTAAGCCAAAACGGTTGCTAGCGTCGCTGAACGCCTTCCAACCGGGGAAGTCCAAATTCTGACCTGCCGATACAATGTTCTCTGCTGTTTGGAAGCAGGATGTCCCGCCTTTGGGCGACATGGTGTCTAAGTCCATACCTATTATCATATAAGCATAGTAAGCAAGCAGTGCTACAAGATTATTGTCAATCTGATTCTCCTGATACTCTATCTGGTCGAATTCCGAGAATTTGAAAACAAACTCCTTGTCGTTCACAGAATAGCATACAGTATTGTAGCTGCTGTTGAAGACAGGTCGGTTGCTAGTCATTAAAAGCGTGCACTTAAACGTGTTCTCGGAAACGTTATGCTCAGAAACGGTAATGTTGAAATTGCATTGAATCTTTTCGTTCTCGCGGAAAGCGATTTCTGTCCATTTATGGTTATTCAGAAACTCCTCTATTGTGGTTTGCAGTTTAGTGAATGTCTCTGTTTTTGGGCTCTCTATTTGGGAATAGTTGATGTTTACCCTTGCATTCAGTTCTTGGGCGGAAAGATTAGCACCGGTTAGAACAAATACTGTTAAGACAAGAAATAGTTTCCTCATTTTATGATTGATACCAATTTGTTTACAATATCTTTTGCCACTTCTCTTTTTGACTTCAAGGGAAAGCTTTTCTCGCCTTCCTTGTCTATGAGTGTTACCTTGTTGGTGTCGTGTTGGAATCCGGCACCCTCGTCATGTAAACTGTTTAGGACTATGAAGTCCAGATTTTTTTTCTGTAATTTTTCCTTGGCATGATTCTCCTCGTCGTTTGTCTCTAAGGCAAATCCTACCATCACCTGATTTTCGCGTTTCATCTGTCCCAGGGCTTGGGCGATGTCTTTGGTAGGCTCCAATTCCAGAGTCAGGTGGTTACCTTTGCGCTTTATCTTATTCTCAGCTACGCAAGAAGGTGTAAAGTCTGCAACGGCTGCACAAAGTATGGCTACATCTGTACTGGGGAATAAGTCTGTTGAAGCCTGGTACATCTGAGCTGCGCTTTCCACGTTAGTCCGTTTAATATTTGGATGATTGGTCTTGATGTTGACGGGGCCACAGATAAGTTCCACTTTTGCGCCACGTGTTGCACATTCTTCAGCTATGGCAATCCCCATCTTGCCGCTGCTGTAGTTACCGATGAAACGTACTGGGTCAAGTTTTTCGTATGTTGGACCGGCGGTAATCAAAATTTTTTTGTCCTTCAGATCTGCTTTCTCTGCAAAGAAGGCTTCAATTATTTCAATGATGCGTTCCGGCTCTTCCATACGGCCTTTTCCTTCCAGTTTGCTGGCAAGGAAGCCTGTGCCCGGCTCTATAATATGGTTTCCGTATGAACGGAGTGTTTCAAGGTTCTTCTGTGTGCTGGGATGGGCGTACATGTCCAAATCCATAGCAGGTGCAATGAACACGGGTGCCTTCATGCTTAGATATGTGGTAACGAGCATATTGTCGGCTATGCCATTGGCCATTTTACCTATGGTGCTGGCACTGGCAGGAGCTATAATCATGACATCGGCCCAAAGTCCTAACTGCACATGTGAGTGCCATGAACCGTCTCTGCGGTCAAAGAATTCGCTTACTACGGGTTTACCGGTAAGGGTACTCAGCGTAAGCGGAGTGATAAACTCCTTACCCGATGGGGTGATGACAACCTGCACCTCGGCACCCTGCTTGATGAGGCCGCGAGTGATGTAACATGCCTTATAAGCGGCTATGCTGCCAGTTATGCCCAGAACTATTTTCTTACCCTGCAGCATATTTGAAACGGAGTTTTGTAAGTATTTGCTTTGTATTCATGGTAAAGTCCCCTTGCATAATCCATCCATAATAGCCGGGGTCTTTATGCAGGACTTCTTTTACGGGTTTTCCTTTGTACTTGCCAAAGTTCACTAATTCTGTTCCGTCTTCGGCATAAACGAAACGCCCGGCGAAATCGATGTTGTTTCCCATCTTTGAGAAGTCTGCCAGGAATTGCATGTCGTTTTGTAACTCGTCAGGGTATTTATCCAGTTGGGCCTGTAGCACCTCGTAGGTAGCTTGAGTGTCGGCTAGCGCACTGTGAGCGTTCTCTAAGTCTTTTCCGCAGTAGTATTTGTACGCTGCTATGAGTGTTCGCCGTTCCAATTTGTGGTAGATGTTCTGCACGTCCACTAACTTGCGCTTACTTAAATCTATTTCTACTCCGGCCCGCATGAATTCTTCTACAAGCAAGGGAATGTCGAATTTATTGCTGTTGTAGCCTGCCAGATCGCAGCCCTCGAAGGTTTGCCATAGCGTCTTGGCAATCTGCTTGAAGGTTGGGCAGTCCTTTACGTCTATGTCGTAAATACCGTGTACGCGGCTTGCTTCCTCGGGGATGTGTACCTCGGGGTTGATGCGCATACTTTTGGATTCCTCGTTACCATTAGGCTCGACACGGATATAGCATAATTCCACTATGCGGTCTTTTGCTATGTCAAGACCAGTAGTTTCCAGGTCGAAGAAAATAATAGGATTCTTCAGATTTAGCTTCATGCTTTGCCGTGTGTTTTAATCCTCAACTCTCATGGGCATCAGCAGCATCAGCACTTCATCCTCGGTATTGTCATCAACGGGACGAATGATACCGGGACGGCTGGGGTCAGCCACTTCCAGTGTAATAGAGTCGCTCTCCAAAATGTTGGCAATCTCCAGCAGAAATTGGCAGCTGAAACCAATACTGATGGGACTTGAGTTGTAATCACATGTGAGGAATTCTTCGGCACTGGTAGCATACTCATTGTCCTGTCCCGTCAACTTCATGCTGTTGTTGCTTAGTTCCACCTTAACCAGACCGCTGCTTTGATTGCAGAAGACAGCGACACGTTTTAGGGCACTGGACAATGCTATACGGTCAACGGTAGCCTTGAAGGGATTGCTCTGTGGAATTACAGCGTTGTAGTTGGGGTAACGTCCCTCTATCAGTCGGAAGTGCATAGTCATATCTTCTGACTTGATAGTTGCCTTGTCTGTGTCGAAGAGAACTTCAATTTGCTCGTCGTCTTTGTTTAGGACGGTCTTTAGAATAGTGCACACCTTTTTAGGCAGAATAAAACCTGCGGTCAGTCCAGTTTTGATGCTGTGCACAGTATTGCGGACTAGTTTGCGCCCATCGGTACCGGCAAAGATAAGATAGTCTGGGGTAATGTCCACGTAGATGCCGTTCATAACCAAACGAATCTCGTCATTTGCTGTGGCAAACAGACAACGGTTGATGCCATTTAGCATCACTTCAGCTGGCATGGTCAAGCAGGTGGCGCTATCGCTTACCTGTTTAGCCAAAGGATAGGGGGCTGCATCCTGAGCCATCACGCTAAAACTACCACTGCTGTGTTGGCCCTCTACTTTCATGGTTTCCTCATTAAAAGAAATAGTCAAAGGCTGTTCTGCCAATTCTTTAATAGAATCTATAATAGTTTTGGCTGGGATGCAGAAACGTGCGTTGCCATTCTGTTCAATAACGGGAGCCGTTGTAATATAATACTTTTCACTATCCGAAGCGGTGATAGTTATTTGGCCGTCCTTAACGTCAAATAGGATGCAATCAAGGATAGGCATGGAGTTCTTTGACCCCATAACCTTACTAGCCGCAGTCAGGCGGCTGTAAAGTGCTGAACTTGAAACTTTGAATTCCATTTTAATAATATGTATTGTTTATTTTTGTACAAAGATACTGATTTTTCCCGTACACCAAAAAAAACAATCCGAAAAAAACACATAGTAAGTTATTTTTTCATACCTTTGTGCCACGATTTTTAATATAACATATATATAACAATGGAAATAACAGGCAAAATCATCGCAGTACTCGAACCAAGAAAGGGTACGTCTAATAGAACTGGAAATGAATGGATTTGCGGTCAGTATGTTCTTGAAACTATGGATCAGTACCCACGTAAACTTTTCTTTGAGGTTTTTGGTGCAGACCGTATGCAGCAGTTTAATATTCAATTAGGTGAGATAATGACAGTCTCCTTCGATATTGATGCTCGCGAGTATCAGGGTCGTTGGTATAATGGCGTACGTGCTTTCCGCGTTGACCGTAACGTTCAGACAGCAGCAGCTACAGCCGCTCCTTTGGCTCCCGACACAACTCCTTTCGGTGGCGCTCCTGTTCCCACTCAGGCTCCTGCCGCTCCTGCTGGCGAGACGACTCCCTTTGCTCCTGCTGCTGATGGAGAAGATTTGCCGTTCTGACTTTTTGTCAAAATTGGTTTTTGTAAATTAATTAGAGGAGCAGGTTAGGTAGAGTCCAGGCCTGCTCCTCTTGTTTTGTCAAGAGCATGCTTGGGGGAAGGTCTCAATCGGGGCCATGTTTGCATACAATTGTTTGTTACATCAATTCTTTTTGGAGAGAAACCACAAGCCAAAGAATGTTAATGATGCGTTAATCAGCAGCAGTTCATAGCTGAAATGATAGGTAAATAGAATGGGAGTAAGATAGTCTAAAAGTATGCATGCTATTGACGAAAAAATGGCTAAATAAGGTACGAACTTGTCTATAACTAGCCTATGTGTAAAAAGGCCAAAGAAAAAGATCCCTAAAATTGGACCGTATGTGTAGCCTGCCAAACGGTAGATGGTGTCTATGATAGTTCCGCTACCAGCTATATGGAAAATGGCTATACAGAGGGCAAAAGCCAGAGCCACCGTAGCATGTACGGTATAGCGTGTCCGCAAAGCTTTTTTTTCATCATATCCCTGTCGTTCTACTTTCAGTATATCAATACAGATACTGGTAGTCAGCGATGTCATGGCACTGTCTGCACTGGATAATGCCGCAGCAGTGATACCAATTGTAAAAGGGAAGATGACAAGGTGTCCTAATGCTCCGCAACCTACAAGCATAGGCAGCAAACTGTCTCCATCTTTTGGAATGGCAATGCCACTTTGGGTAGCAAAGGTATATAGCAAGACGCCGAGAGTTAGAAAAAGTAGGTTTACAGGCAGTATGCAGAATCCGTATAAACACATGTTTTTTTGTGCAGCACGCAGAGAGGGACAAGTAAGATTCTTTTGCATCATATCCTGGTCAATTCCGTTCATCGCAATGGTTATGAACATGCCGTTTATGAACTGGCGCAAGAAGAACTTGGTACTTGTTATATCCCAGCAGAACATCTGTCCCATAGGGCTCTGAACCACAACGTCAGCAATGCTTGAGGGGGAGAGATTCATCTTTGCAGATACGCCCCAGGTGATAAAGGCTGTGGCAAGAAGCATACAGAAAGTCTGCAGGGCATCTGTACGAACAATGTTTTCTGTGCCACCATGGTGAGTATAGAAAAATATTGCCAACAAAACAATACTTGTCGTAAACCAAAAAGGAAGGCCGAGTTGACGAATAGCCATTTCGTGAAGTACTGTACAGGTAAGATATAGACGTGCAGAAGCACCGGTCAGTTTGCTTAACAGAAAAAAGCAAGCAGCCGTAAGATGACTTCTTCGTCCAAAACGCTCTGCCAGATAACAGTAAATGCTGGTCAGACGCAGTCGGTAATATAAAGGGAGAAGCAGAAAGGCGATGACCACGTAGCCGGCAAAGAAACCCAGACACATCTGAATATAGGTCATGCCATTCTGATTCACCCAACCTGGTACGCTGATTAAACTTACGCCGCTAATGCTGGATCCTATCATGCCAAATGCAACAAGAAGCCAAGGAGACTTCCTGCTGGCACGAAAAAAAGCATCATTGTCGCCCTTAGATTTTGCCTTCCGTGCAAAAGCAAGCAACAGAAGGATGTAAAAGGCGAGAGCGGAGAAAACAATAAAATTAGTCACAAATGGGTTTTACTTCTCCATTATTTCAATCTTCATTTCACCGCATTCGTTGATGATGCCAACGTTCTCGATGAATTCTGGCGTTTTGCTGTGAGCATCCAAAGATGTCTGATCGGCCCATGTTTCGATAATACAGAAGACATCAGGACGGGTCGCACTTTCGAAAACATCATAGGCAATGCATCCAGGGTGATTCTGAGATTTTGCAACCAGTACAATAGCAGCTTCTAAAGCTCGTTCATACTGCCCCTTTTTGGCTTGGAAAAAACAATTTAGTCTTAACATAACTGTGTCAATTTTAATTAAACAATATATTTTCGTTATACAAAATTACGAAAATTCCCTGAATTTTATTATCTTTGTGGCCACGAAATAACATATATTAATAATAACCATACAAAATGAAACGTTTTTCTTTAACCCTGAGCATGTTTTTTGCTCTTATGCTGAGCATTACCGCCCAGCAGTTCAATAAGAATCAAGGATATCGTCTTGAGATAGGCGAAGGCTTGGCTCTTGATTGTCAGAATGGGACAATAACATTCAGTCCCGTCAATAAGAAATCCATGACGCAGGTTTGGCAGATCCATCCATCAGCCCGTGGTGACTACAACGTTCTTTTCAATCCCTTTGGAAACGTTGCCCTCGACAACGGTAATAACGGAACCAGAGAGGCTGAGGTTATCACTTGGGACACTAACGAAGGTAATCCTAATCAACAGTGGAAGTTGCAGACTCAGGCCGACGGCTCTGTAACACTGACCTGTGCTGCAGGCGGTCTGAAACTGGGTTACAACGATAACTGCCAGCCAGGCGGTCGTGTTTGGCAGATGAAGGCCAGCGATACAGATGTTTTTGTAAAATGGCAGATGGTGAAGACCGACCTAAAGGTTGTTCCCGAGGCCATTACTAACGCCAGCAAGCATGAGTGGGAGAACCAGGCTATCTTTGGCATCAACAAGGAACCAGGTCGTGCTACCATGTTGCTCTATGCCAGTGAAAAGGAAATGAAGGCAGACGAGGCTTACAAAAAACCTTGGCTCTGGCCTAACAGCAGCCTGCGTCTGATGCTGAGCGGAGAATGGCAGTTCAATTGGGTTCCCAAGCCCGAGGACCGTCCTGCTGATTTCTACAAGACAAACTATGATGCATCATCTTGGAAGACCATTCAGGTTCCCAGCTGTGTGGAGATGTTGGGCTACGGAACTCCCATCTATACCAACGTAACTTATCCCTTTAAGAATCAACCGCCATTTATCCGTGGACAAGAAGGTTACACCGTTGTTAAAGAACCTAATGCCGTAAGCAGCTATCGTCGCACCTTCGAGGTTCCCGCCTCATGGAACGGACGCGAGATTTATCTGCATTTCAATGGCATCTATAGTGCAGCTTATGTCTGGGTAAACGGACAGAAAGTAGGATACACACAAGGTCCCAACAACGATTCTGAATTCGATGTTACCAAATACCTGAAGATTGGTCAGCAGAATCTGGTTTGCGTCGAGGTTTACCGTTGGAGCGACGGCTCATACCTCGAGGATCAGGATATGTTCCGTCTGAGCGGTATTCATCGTGATGTCTATCTCGAGGCCCGCCAGAAGGTTCAGGTTCAGGATGCTTATCTTACAACCCGCTTTGGCAGAAGAGGTTACCGTCAGGTGACACTTAATATCGACCTCACTTTACAGAACCTCGACAAGAAGGCACAGGATGCTGTTGTAGAGTGCAAGCTGTACGACCCCAACGGTACGCTGATTCAGATTTGTAAGATGACGGCAGCCCAGCTGCAGAAGGGCGAGAAGCGAACCATCCGCCCGTTCTTCCAGGTTCAGCAGCCTCAGCTCTGGAGCGCAGAGACACCTTATTTATATACGGTAGATATCAATGTTAACGGAGACGTCTCAACACAAAAATACGGATTCCGTAAGATCGAGAATCGCAACGGTCAGGTGTTCATCAACGACAAGCGTGTGATGTTCAAGGGTGCCGACCGCCACGATACCCATCCCGTTTACGGAAAGGCCATTCCTGTAGAAAGCATGATAGAGGACATTCTGCTCATGAAGCGTTTCAACCTGAATACTGTTCGTACGAGTCATTATCCCAATGATCCACGTATGTATGCCCTCTACGATTATTATGGTATCTATACAATGGACGAAGCCGATGTGGAGTGTCATGCCAACCACAGTTTGTCCAAGAATCCTCTTTGGGAAGGACAGTACGTAGACCGTCAGCAGCGTATGGTACTTCGCGATCGTAACCATGCCAGTGTTATCTTCTGGAGTATGGGTAACGAATGCGGTGGCGGTCAGAACTTCGTTGCCAGCAAGAAAGCCATTCAGGCACTCGACGGACGTCTTATCCACTACGAGGGAATGAACGAAGTTGCCGATATGGACAGCCGTATGTACCCCAGCATAGATCACATGATCCAATTGGATAGAGACCAGCGTCTGGCCGACCGTCCCTTCTTCCTCTGCGAGTATGCTCATGCTATGGGTAATGCAATCGGAAACCTGAAGGAATACTGGGATTACATCGAGTTTGGAAGCAAGCGCATGATTGGCGGTTGTATCTGGGACTGGGTAGACCAGAGCCTTTGCAAGTACGGCGAACCACAGACCAATATGTATTATGGTGGCGGATTCGGCGATTATCCCAACGATAATGACTTCTGTTGCAATGGTATCATCACGGCAGACCGTCATGTAACTCCCAAGTTAGAGCAGGTGAAGAAGGTTTATCAGTACGTCGATTTCCGTAAGACCGATGAAGGCAAGATTCGCATCCGCAACCGTTACTGCTTCCACGACCTGGGTGCTTATACCCTGAAGTACGAATTGCTGCGCAACGGACGTATCATTAAGAGCGGCACCACCAGTATGCCAGCCGTTCAGCCAACCGACAGCATAGATTTGGATATGCCTGTAACTGTACCCGAAGATGCTAAAGACGGCACGTATTACCTGAATCTGTCTCTGGAACTGAAGGAGGCTACAATATGGGCACCAGCCGGTCATAGTGTTGCAGCAGAACAGCTGTTACTGAAGAAGAGTCCTAATCCGGAGAAAGTGATATCCAATCCTTCTGCAGAGAATGTTAAGGCCAGCGAGACAGCAGACCGTATTAATGTATCCGGCAAGAATTGGAGCTTTGGTATCAGCAAAAAGACAGGAGCTGTTGTAGATTTGACATACGGAGGCAAACAGATGGTGGCAGAAGGAGAGAACTTCCTCTTCAACGGATACAGAAGCATCAATAACGATCGTGTCGGCAACCTGAATGCCAAACGGGAAGATGTGATCGTAAAACTTATTCAGAAAGACAATAGCACAAAGATCATTACCACTCAGATCGTCAAAGGCGGCAGGGATTCCCGTTCTGCTGTTCCCGTAGCCACAGAATACGAGTTCTTGGATGATGGTGACATATTAATGACCGTTACGATGTTTAACAACGAGAAAAACGTTGACTTCCGTCGTCTGGGTCTTCAGGCATTCCTCGATAAGAGTCTCGAGAACGTAGAGTATCTGGGTCGTGGCCCCATGGAGAACTATCCCGACCGTAAGGATTGTGCCTTCGTAGGTTGCTTCAACACAACTGTAAGTGGTATGCAGGAAGAATATATCAAGCCCCAGAGTATGGGAGAGCGTTGCGATGTGGAATGGCTTCAGTTGACAGATAACTCTGGCAAGGGTATTCGTCTTATAGGTATGGGATTGCCCTTTATGTTCAGCGCCCAGCATTATACCGACGAGGATCTGTGGCAGACAAAATATCTGCATGAGTTGAAGAACATCCATCGTCCGGAAGTTGTCTTGCATCTCGATGCGGCTATGCGCGGAATCGGCAATGCCAGTTGCGGCCCCGGCCCATTACGGAAGTACGAAATGGAGAAGGGACACCACAGATTGTCTGTTTGCATTTCACCGGTAAAATAAGAGGATAGGGGAGTTTCGGCTCCCCTTTTTTTTCAATATTGACATAAGTCAAAAAAACAGGAAAGATTTCTTGCAATCGAATAATTGTTATACCTTTGCATGCGATTTAAAAGCATAAGACATCAATTTAATGACAAATAAGAGTTTATGTCCCGACTTCATCTTTGAGAGCAGTTGGGAAGTATGTAATAAAGTTGGCGGTATTTATACCGTACTCAGTACCAGAGCAAAGACACTTCAGGAAACGATAAAAGGCAATTTAGCCTTCATAGGGCCTGATTTTTGGTTGAACAAAGAGAATCCTCTATTTATAGAAGATAAAAAACTGTGGCCTTCCTGGACAAAGAAAGCGGCGGAGGAAGGGTTGCTTATTCGTGTTGGCCGATGGAATATTCCTGGTCAGCCTTATGTAATCTTGGTTGACTTCACCCCGTATTTTGCCATAAAGAATGATATTTACGCAGCCGCCTGGAACTATTATCAGGTTGATAGCCTACATGCATACGGTGACTACGACGAAGCTTGCATGTTTGCATATGCAGCCGGACTGGTGGTTGAAAGTTTCTATCGCCATAACCTGAGCAAGAAGAAAAATGTAGTATATCAGGTTCATGAGTGGATGACTTGTATGGGTGCACTTTATATTCAACAGCATGTGCCTGAGATTGCAACCATCTTTACCACCCACGCTACCAGCATTGGACGCAGTATAGCCGGCAACCATAAACCCTTGTATGATTATCTGTGGGCTTACAATGGTAATCAGATGGCTCAAGAGTTAAATATGGAGTCTAAGCATAGTATCGAGCGTCAGACGGCACATAATGTTGACTGTTTTACAACTGTAAGTGATGTTACTGCTAACGAGTGCAAGGAGTTGCTGGATAAAGAATGTGATGCTGTTCTAATGAATGGCTTTGAGCAGGACTTTGTTCCTCGTGGCACGAAATTTGCTTTTGCCAGAGAAAAGGCTCGCAAGCAAATTTTCCGTGTAGCAAATGCTTTAACTGGAACAGAAATTGCAGATGATACATTGGTGCTTGCTATCAGCGGTCGTTATGAATATAAGAACAAAGGCATTGATGTGTTCCTTGAGACTATGTATAGAGGCTTGTATGAACAAGGTATTCAGCGTCCCGTTCTTGCTATGATTCAGGTTCCCGGTTGGGTGGAGGCTCCTCGTGCAGACCTTAAAGACAGATTGAAGTATGATACTGTTTATAAAACGCCACTGGTTGATCCACTATATACCCACATTTTACACAATCAAGAGTCCGACAGGGTGGTTAATTTTCTTCATTCGCACGGCATGCATAATAACAAAGAAAGTCGTGTTAAGGTTGTCTTTGTTCCCTGTTATTTAGATGGAGATGATGGTATCTTTAATATGCCATACTACGATTTGTTAATTGGCGATGATCTTGCTATTTATCCTTCTTATTATGAGCCTTGGGGCTATACTCCGTTGGAAGCGGTAGCATTCCATGTTCCCTGTATCACGACATCGGTTTCCGGTTTTGGTATGTGGGCTAATAAGCTGGTGGGGCATCAGAGTAAGATCTCGGATGGTGTTGAGGTTATTGCTCGAAACGATTATAACTTTAACGAGATTGTAGATAATATCTTATCTGTCATTGCGGAATATTCTACATTTGATGCCAGGAAACAAGAGGCGGTACGAAAGAAGGCGTCAAAACTCTCAGAGAAAGCTCTTTGGAAACACTTTATTGCATATTATTTTGATGCCTATAGTTTTGCTTTAAACAAAAGAAATAAAAGATTGTTAAAATAAATATTCATTATACAAAAAAGAAATGAGAATAAAAGCAAGTAATACTAATCAACCTTGTTGGAAACCCATTACTGTAAAGAGTAATGTTCCGGCAGAGTTGAGCAAGTTGGAAGAACTCGCACATAATATGTGGTGGTCATGGAACCACAACGCTAGAAGTCTGTTTCGCCTTCTGGACAAACCCTTGTACGAGAAATGTGCACAAAACCCAGTTTTGCTGTTAGAGCGTATCAGTTTTGAAAAAATGGAGAAATTGGCTAAGGACAAGGCTATCATCCAGAAGGTGAATGATGTGTACGATGAGTTCCGCGCATATATGGATGTTAAGCCAGACAAAACGCGTGCCAGTGTAGCCTATTTTTGTATGGAGTATGGACTGAATCAAGTGCTGAAGATTTATTCTGGCGGATTAGGTATTTTGGCTGGTGATTATCTAAAAGAAGCTAGTGACTCCAATGTGGATATGTGTGCTATAGGATTCCTGTACCGTTACGGTTATTTCACTCAGACCTTGAGTATGGATGGCCAGCAAATTGCTAATTACGAGGCACAGAACTTTGGCACTCTTCCTATTGAACAACAGATGAATGAGGACGGTACACCTTTTGTTGTAGATGTACCTTATATGAATTATCATGTACATGCTTATGTGTGGCGTGTTAATGTTGGGCGTATTAAGCTTTATCTGCTGGATACAGACAACGAGATGAATTCTGAGTTTGACCGCAGCATTACTCATGCCTTATATGGCGGCGATTGGGAAAATCGTTTGAAACAGGAAATTTTACTCGGCATTGGTGGTGTGCTTACGCTTAAGAAGCTGGGTATAAAGAAGGATGTATATCATTGCAACGAGGGACATGCTGCACTTTGCAATGTTCAGCGTCTGGTAGACTACGTTAATGAGGGTATGAGTTTCACTATGGCTCTTGAACTTGTTCGTGCTTCATCTCTATACACTGTTCATACACCTGTTCCTGCTGGTCATGATTACTTTGATGAGGGCCTTTTCAGCAAGTATATGAGTGGTTATTCCCAAATGCTGGGTATCAGTTGGGATGATTTTATCGGAATGGGTCGTATGAACCCCGATGACCACTCAGAACGTTTCTGTATGTCAACATTCGCCTGCAATACTTCTCAGGAAGTTAACGGCGTAAGTTGGTTACATGGCGAAGTAAGCAAGAAAATGTTTGCTGGTATATGGAAGGGATATTACCCAGAAGAGAGTCATGTGGGGTACGTAACAAATGGTGTCCACTTCCCCACTTGGTGTGCTAATGAGTGGCGTCAGCTTTACGCTAAGCATTTTGATGCCAAGCACCTCAGTGATCAAAGCAACCAGACCATATGGGAGGCAATATATAATGTAAGTGATGAGGAAGTTTGGGAAACGCGTATGAAACTGAAGACCAAGTTGGTTGAATATATTCGCGAGCAGTTCCGTGACAGCTGGTTGAAGAATCAGGGCGATCCTTCTCGTGTTGTAAATTTAATGGAGAAGATTAATCCCAATGCCTTGCTAATTGGTTTCGGTCGACGTTTTGCTACATATAAGCGTGCTCACCTTTTGTTTACAGACCTCGATCGTTTAGCTAAGATTGTTAACAATCCAGATCATCCTGTTCAGTTCCTTTATACAGGAAAAGCACATCCTGCAGATGGGGCGGGACAGGGACTTATCAAGAAAATCTTCGAGATAAGCCAGCGTCCAGAGTTCCTTGGCAAGATCATTTTTTTAGAGAATTATGATATGCAACTTGCCCGTCGTTTAGTTAGTGGTGTTGATATCTGGATGAATACACCAACTCGTCCGCTTGAAGCATCAGGTACATCTGGTGAGAAAGCCGAGATGAATGGCGTTGTAAACCTTTCTGTCTTAGATGGCTGGTGGCTTGAGGGCTATCGTGAAGGTGCGGGATGGGCCTTGACAGAAAAGCGTACCTATCAGAATCAAGAGTATCAGGATCAGTTGGATGCCGCTACAATCTACTCGCTCCTTGAGAACGAAATAATGCCTCTCTACTATGCCAAGAATGAAAAAGGATTTAGTCCGGGATGGATTAAAGTAATTAAGAATTCCATTGCACAGATTGCACCTCATTACACTATGAAAAGACAATTGGATGATTACTATAACAAATTCTACAATAAGTTGCGTGATCGTTCGTTAGCCCTCAATGCTGATAATAGAAGGTTGGCACACGAGATTGCACTTTGGAAAGAAACTGTTGCAGAACGTTGGGATGCTATTAATGTGATTGACATCAGAAAATCTGAGGAAGTGATGAATGGCAATATCGAATCAGGCAAGAAGTACAATGTTGAGGTTGTGGTGGATGAGGCTGGCCTGGACAACGCCATCGGTATAGAACTGGTAACCTTGCAGACAGATGTTCATGGCGAAGACCATATTTACCATGTCAACGATTTTGAACTGGTGAATGTTGAAGGCAACCGTTATACCTTCCGAGCATCGCATAGTGTGGATAATGCCGGAAGTTTCAAGGTTTGCTACCGTATGTATCCCAAGAATGAGAACCTACCTCATCTTCAGGATTTCTGTTATGTTAAGTGGTTTGTATGATCCAGCATTCAGACAGTTTCTCGTCTGTCGATAAGGTTAACATCAAGTTTGCCGTCATAGACAGTAATGTACTTACGTGCATTGGCCTGCAGCATTTGTTAGGCCGACTGCTGCCTATGGCAGAAATACAAGTTTTTACAAGTTCCAAAGAATTGATGGAACTCGGAGATGTGTCCGGGTTCCTTCACTTTTTTATTTCTTCCAATATCTATTTTCAGCAGCCCACTTTTTTCCGCCAATATCCTAAGAAGACAATTGTCTTAGTGAAGGGTGACATGCAGATAAAGGGTTTCCATACGCTTAACATCTGCCAGACAGAGAAGCAGATAGTAGGTGATATCATGGCTTTGCAGCATATGGGGCATGATCATGCAATAAATATGGCTCGCCAGATAGAGCAGAAAGAAATTCTCTCTTCTCGTGAGATAGAAGTTGCAATACTGCTTTGTAAAGGTTATATAAATAAGGAAATAGCTGATTTGCTTTCTTTAGCAACAACTACCGTGATATCTCATCGTAAGAATATCATGGAAAAGATTCACGCTCGTTCCCTTGCAGATATTATTATCTATTGTGTAGTAAAAGGCTTTGTTAGCATAGATGAGTTGTAATGATTTGTTTATACATTACAAAGATAAGAAGTTGAAGGGTTATTTATAAACATATTTGATGTATCTTTACAATTAAAATGATACGTGATGTTCATTATAGCTTTCAGGTTGACAGAAGGGTAAAACCATTAATTTTAGCCGAGGACTATAATGCCCTTTCGATGTTGTTGAGTTCTTTTTCACATTCCGATTTCCGCACAGCGGTTTATATGCTAGGCGAGAAATATGCATTGGAACTTGCTCCGGATGTCTTCTGGCGTCTTTTCTCCCATTTGTTTCAGAATAATTCCAAGGCATTCTTGTTGGTTATGTTGAAAGCTCTTGTCCAACGTATTGAAAACGGCGAAGTTTCCATTTGGGATGATAGATTCATAGGCCTCTGTCATATGATGAACAACATAGACCAAAAGAAGACTCTTTCTTTCCTACTGCCATATATGAGGAACCATGAAGAAGTTCGCCACCTTTTTGATTGTTTTTCCATGGAAACCTATGAGTGGATTCCATTCCTGATAAAAGTTAACACCCTGCCTTGCGCTTTTGTCTTGTTTTCCAGTTTGCGTTACATTGAGCACGAAAGAGATTATCTGGTAAGGATTGCTTATTACTTGATGAAACGAGGTGATGGTCTATCCTTTAATTTAGCGAGCTTAATAAAGGCATATTTCGGGTTGGAGGAGTTGAAGGGCACTTTTTCCCTTCAACTGAAACCCTTTGAACTAGCAAGATTAGAGACTTCTTACAAAGCTTTCTGCGACAAAATGACGTAAAATCATCATTTCAATACAGCATCGGCTAATGTTTCCAGTGCTGGAATGTCGTTTTGTTTCATTGCAGAACGAATGGTAACGATTGGCTCTGCAACAGTGACGTTTTTCATCTGTTCTATTATGGTCTGCATGGCTTTACCTGCCGAAGGTGCCCATGTGCCGTTTTCTAAGATGCCTATGGTACGGTTTTGATATGCCTTGAGTTTCAACTTCCAGAGAAACATGTGCATGGGTGGGAAAACGTCACCATCGTATGAAGATGCGCAAACAACCAACTTGTTCATACGGAAGGCATCCTCTATTACTTCTGCCATATCATCGCGGCAGAGATCAGCTACCACTACCTTCTTCGCACCTTTTTCCTTAAGTATTTCTGCCAGCTTTTCTGCAGCCTTTTTGGTATTGCCGTGAATGGAAGCATGAGCAACTAGCACACCTTCTGTCTCTATGCCATAGCTGCTCCAAATAGTATAGAGGCGGATGGCTTCTGCAAGTTTATCGTCTTCAAGAATTGGGCCGTGCAAAGGACAGATGGTCTGAATATCCAAGGCTGAAGCCTTTCTGAGGAGAGTACTGACGGGAGCTCCATATTTTCCACAGATATTGAAGTAGTATCGTCGGGCTTCGCAAGCCCAATCGTCAGCATCGGCATCTATCACACCGAATTTCCCAAATCCATCAGCAGAGAAAAGTGTCTTTTCTTCGGGACAGTATGTGACTATTACTTCGGGCCAATGGATCATCGATGCACCGATGAACTGAAGGGTACGCTTGCCCAAGCTGAGTGTATCGCCTTCTTTGACAGACATCGTGGGACCAAAGTTGGTGTTCTCGTCAAATTGTTTCATAATGGCGAGGGCTTTCTCGGAGGCGACGATAGTGGCTGAGGGGTATGCTTTTCTGAAAGTTGCAAGAGAGCCGGAATGATCGGGCTCCATGTGCTGAACAATCAGATAGTCTGGGATACGGCCTTCAAGTGCCGCAGATAGGTTCTGCATCCACATATCAGTTTTTCTGGGATCAACGCTGTCCATTACTGCAACCTTCTCGTCAAGGATAAGGTAACTATTGTAGCACATTCCTTCTGGGGTTATATACTGACTTTCGAAGAGACTCATTTCTGCGTCGTCACAGCCTATGTATTTTACGTTTGCTTTCATATAATAATAGTTGTTTTATTTGTTTTATCTTTTTTTCATCATGCAAAGATAATGATAAAAGCCGAATAAAGGTCATTACACGTGTTTTATTTTACATTAATTCAGAAATGTTGTTTAGTTATATCCATTTATTTTGGTTATTTGATATAAATATGTATTTTTGCCAAATAAAACCAAATTAATTTTAAAATAGGATACCATGAAGTATAGTTTAGATGATTGGTGGATACAACTCACCATTTCTGAAAAAGAGAGAATCGCGGGCAAGTTGTTTAAGGACGATAACAAATATCCTCGCTGCACTGAGCACTGGTTAGCCTTGAGTGATGAACTTAAACAGAAGATTCACGACCATGTGACTGATAAACACGGGAAGGTGATGACGGAGTTCTCCGAAGGATTTACTTACAGCTATTAGTTTTACGCAACTCTTTTGGGGTCATTCCAAAGTGTTCTTTCACGTACTTGCCGAAGAATGAAGTGTTGGGAAAATCTATATGATTACAAATTTCCTTGTTGCTGAGGTCGGTTTGTTGCAGGTAGTACCTGATTTCTTCCAATATACGTTCGCGAATCCACTCGTTTGCTGTTTTTCCAGAACATTTCTTGCAGACATATGAAAAGTATTTGGGCGAAATACACAACTCGTTAGCATATGCATTCACAGTGCGGTGTCTTACTCCTTTGTTATTCAGCAGTTCCAGAAATCTTTGGAAATGCATATTGGCCATATTTGTTTCGCTGATGAAATCTGCTGTGGGTAAATTTCTTTTTATGCTTCCACAAAAGGCTAGAATGGCAGCACGCAGTAGGGAATGAACTACCTCGCTCTGGAAGGGATTATTTTGAAACTTATTGATGGCCACGGTTATCATGTGATAGAAGTAGTTGTAAAATTGTATTGCATCGTCCTCCAGGGTTATCACATTAAGGCGGTGTATATACATCACTGAATTCCAAACACTCATTTGGTCTCGTAAGAAACTCTGAAGAATACGCGTCGTGAGGAAGAGGCCTTTAGATTCAAAGTTGGGGCTGATCATCACATCAGTAATGGTCATGTTCTCTGGTATAATAGCGATTTGGTTTTTGTGCAACTCGATGGTGTGACCATTGATAATTCCCTGAACTTTTCCGTCAAGACAGATAATAACAGCGTTCATTGCCACATGGGCCTCACTAATTTTAGTAAACATCTGAATGCTATCAATGATGACAATATCATTGTCTGAATAACCAATTTGTATTTCGTCATTCTCTGCCAGCGTCTGGAATGTTATTTCTTCTTTATGCTTCATATCGGATAAAATTTGAATACAAAATTATTGATTATGTAATAATAGAATGGTAAAATCGGTCAAAAAGATGTTCTATTTAGCGCATATAGGTAAAACAGAATGTTAAATGAGAGAAATGGGATATCTCTTTTTGGGGATAATGTGATATTTTTGCAAAAAAATAAAATTAAAGACATGAAAAAATTGTTTTTTCCGTTTTTTATGCTTTTGCCAGTTTTATGCTCATGTTCAGGTAAACAAACAGATGGCAATAATAAAGATAACAATCGTGAACAACCGGTTCCCATAAGGGTTAAAACAGAGGTAGTAACGCCAATTATTGGCGAAGGCCTCCAGACCTATGTTGGGATTGTTGAGGAAAGTGAAGCCACAGCAGTAAGTTTTACCAGCATGGGTGTTATAAAACGTTTGTATGTGAACGAAGGTCAGGCGGTCATAAAAGGACAATTAATTGCAGAGATGGATGATACACAGGCACGTAACCTACTTGCTGGTGCCGAAGCTCAGATGACTCAAGCTAACGATGCCTTGCAACGCTATGGTATGTTGCACGAAAACGGCTCTTTACCTGAGGTTCAATGGGTGGAGATTCAAAGTAAGGTAGCACAAGCACAGTCTCAGTTAGAGGTTGCAAAAAAAAATCTTTCCGACTGTCGGCTGATAGCTCCCGTAAGTGGCATCGTGGGCAACAAACAAGTTGATGCCGGTGAAACAGCTTTGCCCTCTCAGGCTGTGGTGAACATCCTAAATATAAATAAGGTAAAGATAAAGGTAGCTATTCCCGAGGCGGAGATTAGTGGAATCAGCTCGAATACCCCTTCAAATATTAAGGTTGATGCTATTAATCAACAGTTCAAAGGAACTACTATTGAGAAGGGGGTGCAGGCAGATGCTTTGACGCATACTTATGAAATCCGCATCATTGTAACAAATACTGGCCATCAATTGCTTCCTGGTATGGTTGCTTCTGTTACGTTTAATCTGTATTCACAGCAAGCACAGGATGCAGGGCAGTTAACGCTTCCCGTTACGGCTGTGCAAAAGAAAGCCAGTGGAAAGTTGTTCGTCTGGTCTGTGGATGAGTACAATAAAGCACACCGTACAGATGTTACAGTTGGAACAACAATGGGCAATAGAATTATTATTGTTTCTGGCATTGGTTCCAACCAACGCATTGTTACAGAAGGATACCAGAAATTGAGTGAGGGAACAAAGGTCATTTTTTAGTTGAGAGTTGAAAGTAGAGAGTTAATAGTTATGCAAACTAAGATGCAGAATTGGCTGGCATGGCCATTGGAACACTATCCTATATCCTTGCTTATCATAGGTATCCTGTTTGTGCTGGGCATCATGGGTATGTATGAAATGCCCAAAGACGAGTTTCCGCAAGTTACCATCCGTCAGGGAGTAGTGGTGGCGGTTTATCCTGGTGCCACCAGCGAGGAAGTAGAACAGCAGGTAGCCCGCCCGTTGGAGCGCTATCTGTTCACATTCGGAGAAGTTAATCGTATCAAGACCACCACCACATCGCAGAACGGTATGTGCATAGTGATGGTTGAACTGAACGATGATGTAAATAATAAAGAGGAAGTCTGGAGCAAGATTAAGCATGGAATTAATACCTTCAAACATTCTTTGCCACAGGGCGTTCTGGGTGTTATTGTGAATGACGACTTCGGCAATACCTCAGCCTTGTTGATTGCCATTGAGAGTGAGCAGCGTAGTTATCGTGAGTTGAAAGAGTACAGCGACAATCTGAGTGACCGCCTGCGTCGCATCCCATCGGTTGCCAATGTTAAACTGTTTGGCGAGCAGAAAGAACAGATTTCCCTTTACGTTGATCGTCAGCGTTTGCAGGCATACGGTATAGGCCAGCAGTTGCTATTTACACGTTTGCAAGCGCAGGGTCTTATCACCACAAGTGGCAGTCTTAGCGATGACGACCAGCAGATTCCTATACACGTAGAGACCATAGAAAACACAGAAGAGGAGATTGCCAACCAGATAATCTTCTCCGACCCTGCTACTGGCAAGGTAGCTCGTGTGAGAGATGTGGCCCGTGTGGTTAGGGAGTATGACAGTGATAACAGCTATATCAATCAGGACGGACATCCTTGCGTATTGCTTTCTCTGGAAATGTCGCCAGGCAATAATGTGATTCAGTATGGACGTGAGGTTGACAAGGTACTGAAGGCTTTCCGCCAGAACGAATTGCCTTCCGACGTAAATGTTACCCGTATTGCCGACAAACCCAAGGTTGTTGCCAAGAGTGTGCACGATTTCCTTCGTGACTTGCTCATCTCTATGGTTATCATTATTCTGGTTATGATGGTGCTGTTCCCCATCCGTTCGGCCATTGTAGCCTCGGCTACCATTCCTATCAGTACATTTGTGAGCGTGTCTATCATGTATATGATGGGTATCGAACTGAACATCATCACGCTGGCGGCACTTATTGTAGTGCTGGGAATGATAGTGGACAACTCCATTGTGGTCATCGACGGCTATCTGGAGTATCTGGGAAAGGGCTACGAACCTAAGGCGGCCGCCATTGCATCAGCTCGTCAGTACTTTATGCCTATGATGCTGGCTACCGTCTGCATCTGCAGTATCTTCTTCCCCTTCCTGGCTACGCTGAAGGGAATGTTCCTGGATGCACTGTATTATTTCCCAATGACCATCACCATCAACCTGATGGTTTCCCTGCTGTTGGCTGTTACTGTGATTCCCTTCCTGGAGGTACGTATCATCAAGCCAGGGAAGGTAAGTACCGAGGGCAATGCCATTACCAACTTTGTGCAGAAGACGTACGATCACGTTCTTGATTTCACTTTCCGCTTCCCCTGGATTACCATTGGCGGAGGTGTGGTAGTGATTGTCCTTTCACTACTCATTATTCCCACGCTTAAAATCAGGCTTTTCCCGTATGCCGACCGCGACCAGTTTGCTGTGGAGATATATCTGCCTGACGGAAAAGGCTTGGCAGAAACCCGCGCAGTGGCAGATTCTGTACAAAGCGTCCTTGCTAAAGATAAGCGCATTACCAACATCACCAGTTTCATAGGCTGTTCTTCGCCTCGCTTCATGGATTGTTATGCACCTCAGATAGCAGGCAAGAATTATGCTCAGTTTATTGTGAATACAAAGTCGAATAGTGCCACACTCGACCTCCTTTCTGAGTATCAACCCCGTTTAGGCGAGGCATTCCCCAATGCTTACGTCATGTTCAAAAGACTGGATTTTATGAGAGTACCCGAGTTGGAGTACCGTTTTTATGGTGAGAACATCGACTCGCTGCACATTGTGGCTGAAAGGCTGATAAAGCGTATGCGCCAGTTGCCCGAGTTGGAATGGGTGCATACGGATTACTTACAGCCCTTCCCCATGGTCAGTGTGCAGCTCAACCCTGTGACTTCTGCCCAGTTAGGTGTTAGCAGGGCTACGGCTGAGTTGGCCTTGAATGCAACCTCCAGCGATTTACGCGTTGGGCAGCTTTGGGAGGGGAATTACGAGGTGCCTATCGTTGTTAAGGATGATGCCGACATGACGTTCTCCGATATTGAGAATCTGGGTATTGCTACACCTGTTACTATGGCCTCAACAGTACTTGGCCAAAAAAATACCACCATCCCCTTGCGTCAGATTGCTGATGTGAAGCCCCGTTGGACTGAGAGTCGCATTGTGCACCGCGGAGGCGAGCGTTGCATTACTGTAACGGCACATTTTGAACAGGGAATATATACAACGCCTATCGAGAAGAAGATTGCCAAAATTATGGAGAAAGAAATCCTCCTTCCACAAGGTGTGCGCCCTGAGGTGGGCGGTGAGTTGGAGAATGGCGCCGAGGCTATGCCGCAGATTTATGCCGGTATTACTATAGCCATGGTTATTGTGTTCTTCTTCTTGCTGTTCAATTTCAAGAAGTACGGTATAACCATGATATGTATGGTGGCACTGGCGCTTCTGATTCCTGGTGCCCTGATAGGTTTAGGATTGATGAACCGAGCATTAGGTCTTACATCCATCTTCGGGCTTATAACACTGATGGGTATGATTATGCGAAACGAGATTCTCATCTTTGAGCACGCCATAGACTTGATAAAGAAGCATGTTGCCGAGCATGGCGACTGGACGGTTGACCGCAAGGGTTATAACGAAGCTGTTAAGCAGGCTGCCTACGATGCAGGAAAGCGCCGCATGGTGCCCATTTTCCTTACTACGGCTACTACGGCCGTTGGTGTTGTGCCAATGATT
>Ga0256407_10003700_pt1 | contig 26752 bp, 19 predicted proteins | sample RumenRJG_04DNA_FD_193489 | JGI IMG/M metagenome (GOLD analysis project Ga0256407, IMG submission 193489) | Bovine rumen microbial communities from Lethbridge, Alberta, Canada - RJG_04 | ecosystem: Host-associated > Mammals > Digestive system > Stomach > Rumen | place: Canada: Alberta... | reverse complement strand
GACCGCAAGATAGCCAATCTCCGTAACAGGTTGAATCGCCTTGAAAATGAGAAGGCAGCTTGCAACTGATTATCACGAATGTAGAGCTAGACAAAAGCCTGGCACCTACATCCTGTTATATAGAAGCATCATATCGACGATTCGAAATCAAAAGCACACAACACCAATTACACTCAACATGAGTTACGACATCATCATTATCGACCGTCCGAAGCGATTCCAAAACTGCTTGGAGTTTTGGAAATGGTATGTACCTGCTGTTGATAAGCAGCAGGGCGACTACAGATATTCGTCACCTACTTTGCGGCGTTGGTTCCTGAAATACAAGGACAGCGTGCGTCCGATGAATGGGGAATTTGCTCCTTCAGAAGATGATTATGGCATGGGTGAGTATCAGGAAGCCGACTATGGTTTTGGCAAAGACTTCATATATGTAGCTCTTGCCTATAGCGATGCCGCCAAGGCAAGCAGGTTGGCTTTCGCGCTTGCCGAGGAGTTCCATCTGGCCTATTATGATAACAGCGGAATGGGGAGAGTCCGCAATGCAGATGGAAGTTCCTTCGCGCTGCCCCAACAAAAAGCTGCCTTTGATGCTATCGTAAAAGAAAGCCAGAAAGAGACCAAAAGACGAAAACTTATCTCGCAAGGTATCGGATTCATATCATGCTTGTTATTATTATTGTGTTTCCTTTATTCATATTCTTTTTTGGGCCTCAATGCCTGTTCCTACGTGTTTGTAGCTGGCATGGTCTGCATTATTAGCGCTGGCAAAGAGGCAGATCGCTGGATTGAAAATGTTAATCAAGAGGTTTTGAAAGATTATCCCAATTACCAGTTGCAAGAGAAGCCGAGCGTTGTAGCAGAGCCTGCTCCTTTGCTCGCTGATATTGCCTGGAACTTCCGTATGGAGCAGTTCGAATCCAAGAAAGACTTCTACGAAGCGGTAGTGAAATATAATGAAGAGGTTCAGAATCGTGATGTGAAAAGCCTTTTGAATAGCAAAATTGAGTGTATCGGGAAGGAGGCAACCTTCGAATTATTCGATGAATATTCAGAGGAAGCAGAGAATAAGCCGACAAATAAAGTCCATCTCACTTGCGATGATGGTCATGCCTTTACAGGCGTCGAGGTGCTATTTAAGCTGAACGCTATCCTTTATCCCTTGCTCGAAGATTCTGATACCACCTATTTTGAAGGATTCCAATGTCTCCGACAGAAGGATCATCCTACAATTTGCCATTTGTTGTTGGGTAGTTAATATATAGAAACATGAAACGCAATCTGATATTATGTGCCGTGCTGCTCCTGTCGGCAGTCACCCTTGTTGCCCAGGTGCCCGAACGCACCGAGGCGAATGTGAAGCGATATACGAAGATCTGCCGCGAACATATCTACCGCGACATGAAGGGAATGTATCGCGAGGCAGGCGAGGCATTGCCTTATCCCTTCCTGGCGCCGGGCAGTGCACAATATAACGACGTGCTTTGGGACTGGGACTCGTGGCTCAGCAACGTTGCCTTGCGGCAGATTCTGCTCGAAAATGGCACGAAAAAAGACCGCGAGGAGGCTGTCCGATACGAACAGGGCTGCATCCTCAATGCCCTTTCCTATGGCGGTATGGACGGATGGATTCCCATCTGGATCGAGCGTTTCTCGCCCTCGCGTGCCGAGTGGCTCAAGACCATCAACCCTTGGAAGAGCAATATGCACAAGCCCATCCTGGCGCAGCACGCCGCTTTCATCGTGCGTGGGCAGGGCGGCGATGCCGAGTGGTTGCGCGAGGACTTCTACAAGCTTCAGGCCTTCGAGGCAAAGTATATGAATTGGCATCGCCACAGCGCCACGGGTCTGCTCTTCTGGGAGGATGACTTCGCCATCGGTGTCGACAATGACCCATCGACCTTCTATCGCCCCAAGGAGTCGAGCGGCTCCATCTTCCTCAATGCGCTGATGTATCGCGAACTGCTCGCCATGCAGTATCTCAGCGAGTGTCTGCATCTCGACGACCTGGGCCGTCAGTATGCTGCCGAAGCCGAGATGTTGAAGCACTACATCCAGGAGCATTGCTGGGACCCGCGCGACGGCTTCTATTACAGCGTCGATCTGAACCTCCTGCCCAAGCAGAAACCCGACGTTGAAAGCGTGCAGCCCACCGACCTCTTCCTGCACGTGGGCCAACCGCGTCGCTACGACTGCCTGATTCAGCGCTTCTCCGTATGGAGCGGCTTTATGGCGCTGTGGGCAGGCATCGCCACCGACGAGCAGGCACGCGAAATCGTGGAGCGCCAGTATCACGACACCATCAACTTCAACTGCGCAGCAGGCATCCGCACGCTTTCGCCCCTCGAAAAGATGTACAACGTCGAGGCTTCAGGCAACCCGAGCAGCTGGCAGGGTCCCGTGTGGATTGTCGCCAACTACCTGACCTTCCGAGGCCTCGTTCGCTATGGCTTCGACAGTGAGGCACGCGAACTCGCCGAGAAGACCATCCTCCTCCTGGGCCGCGACTACGAGCGCTTCGGCGCCCTCCACGAATATTATCTCCCCGACAATGGCGAGCCCGTCCTCAACAAGGGCTTCCAGAACTGGAACCTCCTCGTCCTCAACATGGCCGCCTGGCTCGAAGGAAAAGAAGTGGTTGCAGAGTGGTGATTTGCTTTTCCGAGGACTCCGATTATTCCGAATACTCCGAGTACTCCGAATACTCCGAAAAATATCTAACAAATATAAACAATGAAAAACAGTATTTACCTTTCTTTCGCAGCAATGATGCTGGCATCGGTGATGCCGATGTTTGCTGCTGCAGAACCCGATGAGACGGGAATGACGATGGATGCACAGACATGGTGCAGGAGTGTGAAGACCGGTTGGAACCTCGGCAATTCGCTGGAGAGCGCCGGAGGCAGTTGGGACAACAACGACTGGGCCTGGTACGACGTATGGCAGCCCGACCGCAACCAGTGGGAGACCTGCTGGGGCAACCCCGCGACCACCGAGGCGATGATCAAGGCCGTGAAGGAGGCAGGCTTCAACGCCATCCGCATCCCCGTGCGCTGGGAGGGACACATCACCGACTACGACCAGATGACCATCGACCCGATTTGGATGGCACGTGTGAAGGAAGTGGTCGATTATGCCATCGGCCAGGAACTGCTCGTTGTCATCAACACGCACCACGAATCGTGGCTCGAGAACAATCCGCTCTACACTTATCAGGAGAAGATCAACAGTCGCCTCTCCAAGATCTGGACGCAGATAGCCACAACCTTCGCCGACTACGACGACCACCTGGCCTTTGCAGGCATCAATGAGGTGCAGATCAACTGGGCACAGCCTACCACCGAGAACCAGGCCGTGCAGAACAGCTACAACCAGACCTTCGTCGATGCCGTGCGTGCCACGGGTGGCAAGAACCACTACCGCAACCTCGTCGTGCAGACCTACAGCTGCAACCCCTATTATGGCCTCAATGGCCTCGTGGTGCCCAACGATGTGGTCGAAGGCCGTCTCATCGTCGAGTTCCACTACTACGACCCCTACGAGTATTGCGGTTCGGCTCAGTATTACTATTGGGGCAAGGAATATGCCAGCTATGGCGCTACGCCTTCGAGCAACGAGAACACGATGAAGAACCTCCTGACGCAGGCACAGAAGAAGTGGTGGCAGGAAGGTCTGGGTGTGCTCATCGGCGAATATGGCGTGTCGAATCACTTCCAGGCTTCGGCTTCCGAGGAGGTGCAGAAGATTCAGCTCGAGAACCAGGAGTACTGGTACAGGACCTTCGTCAGCGCGGTGCGTGAAAATGGTTTCGCCGCCTTCGTCTGGGACAACAACGTCTTCGGCAACGGTTCCGAGAAGTACGGTATCTTCAATCGCACGGCCAATATGCGCGTCGACAACACCTACGCCCTGCGCGGCATCATCGAAGGCTCCGGACAGGACTATGTCGAGCCGCAACCGGGTGGCGACGATCCTGCCGACGACTGGTATTCGAAGGCAGGCAAGACGCTCTGGTCGGGCAGTGGCTACATGGCCTGGGGCGATGGCCTCCAGCTCTCCCTTCCCGCCTCCGATTTTGCAGGCACTGAGGCCGACGACCTGCTCGTGCTCTATTACGACATCGATGGCGCGGCAGGCTACAGCATGGTGCAGTTCTTCGATGGCCAATGGGCATCCAATCCCCAGTTCATCTACGAGAACACCACAAGCCATGAGTTCAACTTCCGTGACATCACGGGTCAGTTCTCGGGTGCGCAGATCACCCCGTTCGTGATTCCCGCAGCCACCGTATCTACCCTGAAGACGAAGGGACTGATCATCCAGGGCTTTGGCGCCACGCTCACCAAGGTCGTCCTCGTGGATGTCAGCGAAGCCGGTCTTCGCGAAGTTTCGCGCGACATGCACGAAGGCACCCTCTTCGACCTGATGGGCCGTCGTGTCGATCACGCTCCCGCCAGCGGCCTCTTCATTAGCAATGGAAAAAAGTTAGCATATTAAAGGATTAAGATAAATGGTCAAAGCTTGGAGAGAACTGGTAACGATTCCTACCTATGAGGTGGGTAAGCCAGAGAAGAACCCGATGTTCCTCGAGAAGCGAGTCTATCAAGGCTCGAGTGGTGTGGTCTATCCCTATCCCGTCATCGAAACGATGAGCGACGAGAAGGTCGATAAGAAGTACCAGGCCATCTGGATGGAGAACGAGTACATCAAGGTGATGATCCTGCCCGAACTGGGTGGTCGTGTGCAGATGGCCTACGACAAGATTGCCCGCCGTCACTTCGTCTATTACAACCACGTCATCAAGCCCGCCCTTGTCGGACTTGCCGGTCCTTGGATCTCGGGTGGCATCGAGTTCAACTGGCCACAGCACCATCGTCCCACCACCTATATGCCCGTCGATACGTGCATCGAGGAGAATGCCGACGGGTCGGTCAGCGTGTGGGTGAGCGAGATGGAGAAGATGTTCCATCAGAAGGGTATGGCAGGCTTCACGCTGCGTCCCGGTTGCGCCTATCTTGAGATCAAGGGTCGCCTCTACAACCGCACCGACGTGCCGCAGACCTTCCTCTGGTGGGCCAATCCTGCCGTTGAGGTCAACGACCAGTATCAGAGCGTGTTCCCGCCCGACATCAACGCCGTGTTCGACCATGGCAAGCGTGCCGTCTCGTCGTTCCCCATCGCCACAGGCACCTATTACAAGATGGACTATTCGGCAGGCGTCGATATCTCCAACTACAGGAACATCTTCGTTCCCACCAGCTACATGGGTGTCAACTCGCGCTTCAACTTCGAAGGCGGTTACGAAAACGACACCCACGGCGGCATGCTGCACGTGGCAAGCCATCATTTCTCGCCCGGCAAGAAGCAGTGGACCTGGGGCAATGGCGACTTCGGCCGAGCCTGGGACCGCAACCTCACCGACGAGGCTACCCCCGAGGAGATGAAGCAGTGGGGCATCGACCGCACGGGATTCCGTCCCTACATCGAGCTGATGGCGGGCGTCTATACCGAGAACCAGCCCGACTTCACCTGGCTGATGCCCTACGAGGAGAAGATGTTCACCCAGTACTTCATGCCCTACCGCGAGCTTGGTGTGGTCAAGGAGGCATCGAAGGACCTTGTATTCAACATCAACGAGGTCGGTAGGGGACAGGTCGAGTTCAAGGTCTTCGCCACCAGCCGACAGCAGGTAAGGATCGTCCTGCGCCGCGACGAAGGCAAGGTGTTCTTCAATGAGGAACTCACCCTTTCGCCTGAAGAGGTGCTTGTCCGTACGGTCGAGACCAGCGGTGCCTCCTTCAACGAGCTGACCTTCGAGATTCAGAAGAACTTCGTCTATGGTCAGCGCACCGTCCTCTCCTGGCATGCCGAGGCCGACGAGATCCGTCCGATCCCCGATTCTGCCGAAGCCGCCCTGCTGCCCGAGCAGATCAAGACCAACGAGCAGCTCTTCCTCACCGGTCAGCACCTCGAGCAGTATCGTCACGCCACGTGGCAGGCAACCGACTACTACGAGGAGGCCCTGCGTCGCGATCCGAACGACATCCGCTGCCTCAATGCCCTTGGCCTGTGGTACATCCGCAAGGGTCGTTTTGCCAAGGCCGAAGAGTATCTGCGCAAGGCTGTGAAGCTCTCCCAGCGCCGCAATCCCAATCCCTACGATGGCGAACCCATCTACAATCTTGCGCTGGCGCTGAAGTATTTGGGCAAAATCTCCGAAGCCTACGAACTCTTTTGGAAAGCTACTTGGAACAAGGCTTGGGCCGATGCCGGCTATTTCGAAGCTGCCAAGATCAGCACCATGCAGGGTCGCTACGAGGATGCCCTCGACGAGGTCAACCGCTGCCTGAACAACAACTGGCACAATCACAAGGCACGTGCCTTGAAGGCTACCTTGCTGCGCAAGATGGAGAAACATGGCGATGCGCTGGCGCTCATCGACGAGTCGCTCTCGTTCGACCTGTTCAACTATGGCTGCCGCTACGAGAAGTACCTTATCGAGCAGGACGAGGCTGAGCTGGCCCAGATGAAGCAGATGCTTCGCCGTTCGGCACAGAACTACGACGAGGTGGCCCTCGACTACTGCGCTGCTGGTCTCTTCGACGAGGCTCACTCCCTCTGGCAGATTGCCATCGAAGAGGGTGCCGTCACCCCAATGACCTACTATTACCTGGCCGCCCTCATCCCATCTTCCCTCTCGCATCTTCCATCTTCCCTCTTCCCTCTCACATCTTCCCTCTTACATCATCCATCTTACATCGAAAAAGCCGAGCAGTTCGCCCCCGACTATTGTTTCCCCAACCGTCCCGAAGACGTCATCGTGCTCGAAGCCGCCAAGCGTCAGAACCCGCAGGGTGCTCGTGCTCCCTATTACTTGGGCTGTCTCTACTATGCCGCACGTCAGTACGATCTGGCCATCGAGAACTGGGAACTCTCGGCTCGTCTCGACCCGACGTTCCCCACCGTATGGCGCAATCTTGCCCTGGGCCGCTTCAACAAGCAGGACAGGCAGGACGAGGCATTGGAATACATGGAACGCGCCTTCCACCTCGACGAGAACGACGAGCGCATCCTGATGGAGCTCGACCAGCTCTACAAGCGTCTGCATCGTCCCCACGAGGAGCGTCTGGCATTCCTGCAGAAGTACCCGAAGTTGATCGAGCGTCGCGACGACCTCGTGCTCGAGGAAATCACCCTGCTCAACCAGGTGGGCCGTTACCAGGAGGCCATGCAGCGCCTCGATGCCCGCACCTTCCATCCGTGGGAGGGAGGCGAAGGCAAGGTGTCCGCCCAGTATCAGATCTGCCGTGTCGAGTTGGCGAAGAAGGCCATGGCGGAAGGTTTGAGTGGTTTGAAGGGTTCGAGAGGTTCGAAAGGTTCGAGTGGTTTGAAGGAAGCTATCTCCTTGCTCAACCAGTGTCTCGAATATCCCCACCACCTTGGTGAAGGCAAGCTATATGGCGCACAGGAGAACGACTTCTACTATCTCCTCGGTGTGGCTTACGAAGCCCTCGGTCAGAACGAGAAGGCGCGTGAGTGCTGGGAAGAGGCTACCCGTGGACCGCAGGAACCTGCTGCTGCCATGTACTACAACGATGCCAAGCCCGACAAGATCTTCTATCAGGGACTCGCGCTCCGCAAGCTCGGTCGCGAAGGGGAGGCTCACGGTCGCTTCTATCGTCTCATCAACTACGGAAAGCAGCACATCTTCGAGAAGCAGATTATGGACTACTTCGCCGTCTCGTTGCCCGACCTGCTCATCTGGGACGATTCGCTCGACACGAAGAACCTCATCCACTGCAAGTATATGCTCGCCCTCGGTTACTGCGGTATGGGCGATATGGAGCACGCCGAGCGCTACCTGCAGGAAGTGGAGGCTCTCGACAACAACCATCAGGGCATCCAGCAGTTCCGTTCGCTAATCAACGCGGGAATATAGTGTCCAGCGTGTCTATTCATTAGATTTGTCGATTCAATCATGAGCATGTCCTCCAGCGACCGTTTGGGGACATGATTCTATAGTACCATGTCCTCCAACGAACGTTAGGGGACATCCTTCCATCGTCGCATATCCTCCAGCGACCGTTAGCGGACATCCCACCATCTTCGCATGTCCTCCAACGAACGTTAGCGGACATCCCTCCATCATCGCATATCCTTCAACGTACGTTAGGGGACATCCTCCCATCGACGCATATCCTCCAACGTACGTTAGGGGACATCCTCCCATCGACGCATATCCTCCAACGTACGTAAGCGGACATCCTCCCATCGACGCATGTCCTCCAACGACCGTTAGCGGACATCCCTCCGTCACCGCATATCCTCCAACGTACGTTAGCGGACATCCTCCCATCGACGCATATCCTCCCCGGTACCTTGGGGGACATGCCTCGATCGGAAATAGGGTTTCGTCTTTTCTTATCACGTTAATTCTCAAATTCGCAAATTCGTGATAAAAAACTACTGTTGTTCGCTGGTTCGGGATAGATGTTCCTTCGCGATGTCGAGGGCAGTCTTCCGCGAATGATAATCCTTGTTGACTGCGTAATTACCATTGCGGAGCAGCTTGCCCGTTCGGTACGCTTGCGGAGTGGTTCCCCACCTTCGGCGGAATGCCAGGATAAGGTTCTTCTGACGCTTGAAGCCGCAGCGATGTGCCACCTCAGTCACCGACAGGCTCTTGTCGTCGAGCAGATCCTTTGCTTGCTTCATTCGCCACTCGATGATCATCGTGCTCAGGTTCATGCCCGTGAGCAGCAGGAACGCATCATTCAGGAGCCGTCGGTCTGCGTCCAGGAGCAGAGCGATGTCTCCCGCGCTTTGTGTCCTGGTCTTGCGAACCGCATCCAGTACTGCATCGATGATCACTTCCCCAAAGGGTAACATTGCGTGGTACATCTCCTCCACGCTCTCTACGATATGTTTCATGCGATTTTCAAAAAAACTCAATGGTTAGACCACGATGTTAAATTTAGCGAAAAATTGATTGGATTCCGGGGCAACTTAGGGGCCCTGCCCCGCCCTCAGTATAATATCGCCCTCCCCCCATAAAGGGGAGGGTAGATATATATACTGGGGTAGGGGCGAGGGTGCCCCTTGGTTGGATTCTCGAAAGTTGAATTTTTTTGTTTCATTGTTTTTTGTCGATTTGATGTAGTTAAGTGCACTGCATTTCAGCTATTTACTGAATTGCATTGCAAATTTACGGCAAAAAGCCGAGAAAAGCAAAAAAAGGTGACCGTTTTGGCAAAAACTCAACGCCAAACTCAATGACTCAATGACTCGAAACTCAAAAACTCAACGAATAAGCGCGTGCATTTCGGGTTGGAATGCACGCGCCTATTGCCTGGGAAAAATCATTTGCTGAAGAAATCCTTCAGCTGGTCGATCAGGTTCCTTTGGAAATAATCTGCCACCATCGAGTAGCCGTTGTAGTTCTGATCTTGAGTGCCCCCGGATTTATAGTAGTCTTCGATGTTCCAGGGGTAGCTGTCCTCGTCGCGGAAATATTTGGGAGCATTGTCCAAGGCATTCTTGTCGCAGGGGATGCTCTGCGGTTGGATCTTCAGATTCACCCATTCCACAAATTTTGGTCGGGAGTTGAAAAGGAAGATGGGGGCATTGCCCAACGCCTTTAACTTTTGACGCAGCACAGTGTAGATGGCAAGCCAATGGCTCTTGTTCACGAAATAGTTTGACTTGTTCGGCCCATCGGTATAGTCTCGGATGAAATCGATCAGCTTGGCTTCGTCGATGCGTTCGTTGATGTAGTGTTTCTCTGGAGCAGGAGCGACGGTTTCTGTGATTGGGGTTTTAGTGTCGGTTGGAACCACAATCTCTGCGTTCGCTTCCTTCTTATCTTCCTCGGTGCCATAGATGAACTTGTGGTATTGCTCCCTCAGACCGTCGTACATCTCGCATTTGATCAGGTTCTCCCGATGAATGCGGCCGAAGAAGAACATCACATTCTCGAAAGTCACGTATTGTTCGAACAATTCATCGTGAGAGAACAGGATTGACCAATCAAAAAGATTCTCCGGGTCGGATGCTTCCCTCAGCAAGCTGAGCAGCATTTTGTTTTCCCTCAAATCCTTCAGTTCACTGGCATCGTACAAATAAGCGCAAGTACCGGCATCGACGGGTTCGTCATTGATGATCTTGCTGATAAGTTTCTCGTCGGCTTCTGCAAGCTTTGCCCAATGAGGCTTGGAAACCGTCTCGAGTCTGTCGGATTTGAAATGCTGTGCTCCGACCTTGAGTTTGGGAGGAAGATGATATTTGTCCATCTTAACGAAACGTCGGAATTCAGAGATAACATACTCCATCATCTCGTTGCCATGTCTGAAACGAGCTTCGATAAATATATGCTGCCATATATCTCTAAGAAATGATAATTCACTGTTGATTCTTTCGCCAATGAATTTTCTGAATTCCTCGCCATCTTCATCAATCATCTCTTGAATGCGGTCGGGGGAGTCTATTGATGTGAAGTTTTTGTCTATAAGGAATTCGGCACTTTCCTTGGAGATGTAGTTGTAGGTAGTTCTCTCGTTCTGCCTCTTGATCCTTTCCAAATACTGTTCCAGACGATTGAACGTAAGTTGATACTTTTCAAATGCTTCCTTGATGGTCAGGTAATTGACGATATTTGTGCTATTGATTTCTCCATTGGAGATTACATCGTCTATCTCGCGGGCTATGGTTAAGAATCGGTCCAGCATAGTGCGCTCGTAATAGGCAGACAAATAATGTATCTCTTTCGTCTCCAGCTCTTTAATTTCCTCATCAAGAAGATTTATGTCAAATAAGGGAGCGAAGTAGTCTGTGTCGTCCATTTGGTTGCCTGAACCGAGAAGATTATCTATTTCTTCAGTTTCGATTGTCATATATTGTTATTTTTAGATGGTTCTGTCATCGTCCTTTTAGTTCATCTCAGAGTCATCGGCGGCCAAAGAATAGCCGACGGAATGGTCGTCATGGCCGAGGCCGACGACGGGGGCAAGAGATGTGGAATCGAAGTTATCTTCATTGTCGGCCGCTTTCCATATTTAGTCCTCGAATCCGATGGATGTCTTGTCTTGTGCTTGTTTCTTTGCCATGATATAATAATTTTCGGGTGCAAATATAGTAAATCAAGTGCAATTTTCCAAATATTTCGTCTTTTTTCTTTGAAATGGATGAAAAAAGCAAGCCGACCTTCACAGGTGTGCTTGCTTGTTTTAATTATTGATGGATATTATCGCATTTTTTCGATTTCTTCTTGGAGAATGAGCAATTATTCTATATCTTTGCGCACGAAAAAGGACTTTGCGTAATCAAATAAGGACAAAAATATGAAAAGAATCGTGAATTTGCTGATAAGCAGTGTGCTGGCCGGTGTGTGCATCGGACTGGGTGGGTATGTGAATCTGGTGATGGGCGGTATCATCGGAGCTGTGATGTTCAGCTTCGGTCTGCTCAGCGTGGTGCATTACGGACTGGCGCTCTATACGGGCAAGTCGGGCTTCTTCACCAACCGTAGGGAACTGACCGACCTGCTGTATATCATCGCGGGCAACTTCGTGGGCTGCTGGCTGGTGAGCCTGATCTTCGACTATGCTTCACCCCAGTACGTCGAGAATGCGCAGAAGATTGTGGATGTGATTGCGGGAAAGAGCCTGCTGGCAGTGTTCCTTCTTGCCATCCCTTGCGGCTTCATCATGAGCACGGCGGTGAAGTTTGCGCGCGAGGGGCGTTTTCTGCCGCTGCTCTTCGGTGTGCCTCTCTTCATCGTGTGCGGCTTCAGGCACAGCATCGCGGACATCTTCTACTATTGCGCGGCGATGGACTTTATGTTCCTTCCCTGGCTGATGGCGATATTGGGCAACTTCGTGGGGTGCAATGTGCATCGCGCGCTGGAGATTGCTCGGGAGAAGTAGAAGATTCATTACATTTTTCAAAGAAGACGAAAAATGGGCATAGAAGAATGAAGTGCTTCTGATGAAGCACTGACGAAATGTGGGGAGATTGGCAGCTGAAAGTGAACTTTCATCTACTAATCTTCCCACTTTTCGTCACCCTTCGGGTTTACATTCTTCTATGCCGAAAATGGCTTCGCAGAAAAATATTAAAAAATCGTATATCCCAGTCTTTTATGGGATGAATTCCTTTCTAAATGTGCCATCACTTTGCCTGCGGAGGATGATGCCGGAGGGGATGGTGCGGACGGGGCGGCCGTCCGGGAGGAAGGAGGAGTTTGAGAGGTTCGAGAGGTTCGAAGGGTTCGAAGGGTTTGAGGGGTAATGGATGAGTTCGATGGAATTGGGGGAGGGGACGCGACGGATGAGGACCTCGTCGAGGAAGAAGCGGAGGTCGGGGGTGAAGGTGAGTGTGGAGGCTCCTGTGCCCCAGATCTGCGTGACGAAGTGGGTCCACTGTCCCTGCTGCATCGTGAAGAGGGTGTCGGCAAGGAGGATGTCGGGATTGGAGGGCGTGACGATGAGTTCAGGCTCGTCCTTGTTCCAGGGAGCGGCATAGAAACTCAGTTCGAGGGTGTCGCCCGTGAGTTCGAACGAAGGGGTGATGGTGATGCCCTGGTGCATGGCGTTGCCGAACTTGGCACAGCGTGCGCCACCACCGGCGATGAGCGACTGCCAGCCGCCCAGATCGGGCAGGAAGTCGGCCGAAGCCACCGTGGCATTGCCCTTGAAGATACCGTCGTTACCGCCCGTGCCGAGACATTCGTTGAACGACTCGTAGAAGATGGCACCCGTGGTGTCGGGACGATTGGCCGAGAGGCTGTCCATGTAGATGATGCGCTCGTTGAGGGCAGCGTAGTGGAAGGAGACCGAACTGTCGGGCTGTACGGTGATGTCGTGGATGCCGCGGTTCATGAAGCGATGGCGATCGACGTTGCCGTTGTGGAGCACGGCGGCAGGGGAGGAGTTGTCGGTGAGGCTGTCGTTCTGGAGATAGGGATAGGCGTCGGTCGATTCGGTCTGACGGGAGTAGTAGCCGCCTGCCACGCTCCAGTAGCTCTTGTCGTCGTCGTTGTCGGCATGGATGATGGTGAGGCGCTGGTGGTCGTTGAAGATGCGGTCGGAGCCGGGGACGTTGCGGTTATCGACGATGGTGTTGACGTAGTTCCACTGCCAGATGGCCTTGTCGTAATCGACGTGGAGCACGAGCAGGCCGCTGCCGGGCACGGAGGCATCCCACCCCGTGCGCTGGCGGTTCTCGAGCAGGTAGTATTCGTTGGGCTCGGCCTGGTTGTAGATGATGTAGGCATCACCGCCCTGGCTGAGCGGACGGAGGCCATCGATCTGTGTGTCTTCGTCGCTGAGTTCGACGGGCGTGAGCCAGCCGCAGACCATCTTCTCATGGCTGGTGTAGCCAACAGCGTACCACGCAAGGTGACTGCCAACGAGGCACTGACCTACGAATACGGTCTCAACGTGCCTGATGTCGAGGATAAGGTGGGCGTCAATCCACGTCTCGTTGTCTTCCTGGTGAACACCAATACCCGCGAGGTTGTCAACGCCAACATCGTTGCCATCCCCGACTATGGCACCACGACTGGCGTGAAGGGCATCGAGGAGAACCAGAATGCCGGTGTTGAGGTATTCAACATCAAGGGCCAGAAGGTGGGCGAGAACGCCAGCCAGCTGACACCTGGTCTATACATCATCCGCGAGGGCGGTGTGGCCAAGAAGGTGATCGTGAAGTAAAGTCAATCGTTACAATTCCGTACTTTTGTTCCTAAAATATTGAGCCTCCCAATCGATTGAGAGGCTCTTATTTTGTTTTTTCGCGAAAAGTTCGTATCTTTGCGGCGGATTTCAAGATTCAGTAATGGTTATTCCAGATATAGTAAAAATGAAGAAGATGTTGATAGCAATTGTTTGCATCATTGTGGCTATTCCCATTGGAGTATATGCCTTTGTGCACAGCAAGCCTTTCGGATCTTTGCCAAAAGGAGAAAGGCTGGAGCGTGTGCTCAATTCGCCCAACTATCGTGATGGATCGTTCCAGAACGAAGAGCCTACGACACTTATGGTACAGAACGAAGAAGGCGCAGGCCAGGGCCGATTCAAGACGATGTGGAACTTCGTCTTTGGCAAGAAACCCGAGGGACGAGTACCCGAAGAGGGCGAAGTGACGGTAGTGAAGAGCGACCTGCGAGGACTTGATCCGCAGGAAGATGTGTATGTGTGGCTGGGACATAGCAGTTATCTGCTGCAACTGTCGGGCAAGACGTTCCTGGTGGATCCCGTGTTCTATCAGGGTTCACCCGTGTCGTTTGTCAACAGGATGTTCCCGGGTACGGACTACTACAAGCCCGAACATATGCCTGAAGTCATCGACTACCTTGTCATCACGCACGACCATTGGGACCACCTCGACTATCGGGTAGTGAAGGAACTGAGGACGCGCGTTCGGCATGTGGTGTGCGGACTGGGTGTAGGTGCGCACTTCGAGCGTTGGGGGTATGCTCCCGAACAGCTCATCGAACTGGATTGGAACGAGGAGGCTCCACTCGGCGAGTATCAGGCATTAACACCCGACAGCACGGAGGCACGCGTCGTCTGTCTGCCTACGCGGCATTTCTCGGGCCGAGGACTTAAATCGAATCAATCACTTTGGGCATCGTTCATGCTCGAGACACCATCGCTCCGCGTGTTTGTCGGAGGAGATGGAGGATATGACGGACGTTTCAAGCGAATCGGAGAGCGGTTCCCGGTCATTGACCTGGCTATACTCGAAAATGGACAGTACGACAAGCGATGGGCACAGATACACACGCTGCCCGAACAACTTGGCAAGGAGATGACCGAGATGGGGGCACGCCGATACATTACTGTGCATCATTCGAAGTTCTGCCTCGCCAACCATCCGTGGAAAGAGCCGCTCGAGAATGAGAGACAGGCTGCCCAGGAATCGGGTAAGGAACTGGTGGTTTGTCAGATAGGTGAAATAGTAAAGCTCTAAGGTTTGAATTTTGAATGGAGACAAAGAAGATACTTTTCGTTTGCCACGGCAACATCTGCCGGAGCCCGATGGCCGAGTTTGTGATGAAATGGCTGGTGAAGGAAGCGGGCAGGGAAGGGGAGTTCGAAATCGCTTCGGCTGCCACGAGCACCGAGGAGATCGGCAATCCCGTCTATCCGCCTGCGCGGCGAAAACTGGCGGAACATGGCATCGCGTCGGATGGCAAGTTTGCGCGGCAGATCACGCGTCGCGACTATCAATACTATGACCTGATTGTGGGCATGGACGAGTGGAACCTCCGCAACATGCGTCGTATGCTGGGAGGAGATCCTGAGGGCAAGATCTGTCTGCTGATGGATTTCACCGAAAGGCCCGGGGAGGTGGCTGACCCGTGGTACACGGGGGATTTCGAGGCCACGTGGCGCGATGTGCTGGAAGGGTGCCGGGGACTGCTGGCGAGGATTCGATAAAGGGGCGGCCAAGCTTGGCCGCCACGAAACACGAGGGACCAAAATGGGACCAGAGCATCAAAAAAAAAGAGGGCGGAGCCCTCTTTTTTTATTTTTCCTGGTCGATTTTGGTGAGCGTGTCTTGGAGGATCGCTTGGCGCAGGGAGGTGAGCCAGGGGGAGAAGGCGACGGTGTCGAAGGCGTAGGTCTTGTTGAGGTCGTATTCGTTGGCTGACCAGGTGTCGATGGGGGATTCGTTGTGCTGGATGAGGGCCTCGAGTTTGTCGAGCGACTTGTAGAGCCTGGCTTCGAGCGTCTTTTGCTCGTCCATCTCGGCATAGAGCGCAAGCATCGTTTCTGCGATATTCGCGGGCAGGGATTTCACCCATTGGGTGAGCAGGGAATCCTCGTTCTCACGGTCGCTGTTGGTTTTCAGGAAGGTGGGGATGTCGCCTGTGAAGCATTCGCCCAGGTCGTGGATGAGACACATCGAGACGACCTTGTTGATGTCGGCTTCGGGGAACTCGTCCTTCAACAGAAAGGCCATCAGCGAGATGCGCCAGCTGTGTTCGGCCACGCTTTCGACACGACGCTTTGACGTGGTGCAATGGCGCGGGGTGTCCTTGAGACGTTCAGCAACGTGCAGGATGGAGAGATATTCGCGAGGGGTCATGGGGAAGGGGAGTAAAAGGGTAGTAAAAGAGGAGTAAAAAGGGAGAAAAAGGGACGGATGTTTCCTGGGACTCATTCTCGATTGGTGAAGTGACGTCCCTTCACATCCCTTAATATCCCTAAATATCCCTTAATATCCATTCAGTTGAGCAAATTATAGCGCGAGCTTGTAGATCTGCATCGTGGTGTCGGCATCGAGGGGGAAGTAGCCGGGCATCACGGCACCCTTGTTCTGATGGAGACGCTGGTTGAGCAGTTCGAGGTTCGGCTTGGGAATGCCCAACTGTGCGAAGGAAACCGGCATGTGCAACACATCGTGGAACCACGTCTTGAGCTTCAAGGCACCTGCCATGGCTACGCGCTTCTGTTCGTCGAGTGGCCAGGTATTCGTATTGTTGATGTCGGCATCGGCGGGGAGATTGGGCTGAATGCCAAGCACACGCATGGCGAGTTGTGCCACCTTGTGGGGATGCACATTGGCCATATATTGCAGGAAGGCTGGGAAGATGACGGCAAGACCGGCACCATGCGTCACATCGTATTCGGCCGAAATCTCGTGCTCCATGGCATGGCTGTTCCAATCCTCCTGACGCCCCAATGAGCAGGTGTCGTTGTGCGCAATTGTGCCGCACCACATGATGTTGGCGCGCGCTTCGTAGTCGTTCGGATTGGCGATGACCTTTGGAGCCTCTTCCATGATAGCCAGCAGGATACCTTCGGCCATACGGTCGCCGATCTGCACATCGGGAGTGTTGCTGAGATAACGTTCGAGGATATGTGCCATCATATCGGAGATGCCGCTGGCAGTCTGCCATTCGGGCAGCGTCATGGTCAGTTCGGGATTCATGATGGAGAATTTCGGACGCAGCAGCATGGGCTGACGAATGCCCAGCTTCTGGAGCGTCTTTTCGTTGGTAATGACCGCATTGCCCGAACCCTCGCTACCGGCAGCAGGGATGGTGAGCACGACACCGACGGGCAGACAGTTGCCGACCTTGGCCTTGCCGATGAAGAAGTCCCAGAAGTCGCCTTCGTAATAGTATCCTGCAGCAATGGTCTTGGCTGTATCGATGACCGAACCGCCACCCACAGCGAGCATAAAGTCGGGCTTGAAACTGCGGGCAAGAGCCAGTCCTTCGTAAACCTTGGGGTCGGTGGGATTGGGGCGGACGCCACCCATTTCGATATAGGGGATGGCAACGGCATCGAGTGAAGTCTTGACACGATCGAGCAGGCCGCTGCGAACCACAGAGCCGCCTCCATAGACGATCATCACACGATGGGCACCGTACTTGACGCAGAGCTGGCCAACTTCCTGTTCGCGTCCGCGTCCGAAACAAAACTCAGTAGGGGAGTAGAAAGTGAAATTATTCATGTGTTGCGGATTTTGATTGTTGGTGCAAAGATAGCAATTGTTGCAGAATGCGCCAAAAAAAATGTCTAAAAAACCTAAAAAACTGCCGAAAAACATGTTTTACAACATAAAATTTGAAAAAAAGGGCTACAATAATGTGCAACATATCGAAATTTCACTTATATTTGCACGCGATTTTCTCGAATTCGGACCCAAACGAGACCAAATCTTCGTCAAATAATGCGAAAAACAAACATTAAATATATACCTTAAATATTTTTAGAGTCTATGAAAGTTTACTCTTCAAAAGAGATTAAGAACATTGCCTTGCTTGGCAATGATGGAGCTGGTAAGACTTCCCTTACCGAGTCTTTACTTTACGTGAGCGGACAGATTAACCGCAAGGGTCGCGTTTCGCAGCAGAGCACAGTGAGCGACTACTTCCCAGTAGAAAAGAATTATGGTTATTCGGTATTCAGCACCGTATTCCATGTAGAGTGGAATGGCAAGAAGCTGAATATGATCGACTGCCCAGGTATGGACGACTTCGTAGGTCAGGCCATCACTGCCATGTCGGTAACCGACACCACCATTCTTCTGATCAACGGAGGCAACGGCCTTGAGGTAGGCACCCAGAACCACTTCCGTCATACCGAGAAGATGCATAAGCCTGTGATCTTCCTCGTAAACCGTCTTGATGACACCGAGTGTGACTTTGAGACGCTTGTTGAGGATCTCAAGTTGACATATGGCAACAAGTGCGTCCCCGTGCAGTATCCTGTACAGACCGGCGAGAATTTCCATCAGATCATCGACGTGATCCTGATGAAGCAGCTCACCTACAAGGACAACAATCCTACTCCAGTCATTGAGGATATCCCAGCCAGCGAGATTGACAAGGCCACCGAGATGAACAAGGCCCTCATCGAGGCTGCTGCCGAGAACGATGACGCCCTGATGGAGAAGTTCTTCGAGACTGAAGAGCTCACCGAGGACGAGATGCGCGAAGGCATCCGCAAGGGTATGGTTACCCGCTCGATCTTCCCAGTGTTCTGCGTTTGCGCCACCCGCAACTATGGCGTGGGCCGCTTGATGGAGTTCCTTGGCAATGTTGTTCCTTTCGTAGACGAGATGCCAGCCGAGCACAACAGCCGTGGTGAGGAAGTGAAGCCCGATCCAGCTGGTCCGACCAGCCTCTTCTTCTTCAAGACGGGTGTCGAGCCACATATTGGCGAAGTACAGTACTTCAAGGTGATGAGCGGTACCGTTCACGAGGGTGACGACCTGCAGAATGCCGATCGTGGCTCAAGCGAGCATATCTCCACACTCTTCGTATGTTCGGGTGCCAACCGTGAGAAAGTCTCCGAGCTCCAGGCTGGTGACATCGGCTGCACTACCAAGCTGAAGGATTGCCGCACCGGCAATGCCCTGAACCAGATCGGTATCGACTGGAAATACAACTTCGTGAAGTTCCCACAGTCGAAATATACCCGTGCCATCAGCGCAGTCAACAAGCAGGAGACCGAGAAGATGATGTCGGCTTTGACCCGTATGCGTCTTGAGGATCCCACCTGGGTTGTCGAGCAGTCGAAGGAGCTTCGTCAGATCCTCGTTCATGGCCAGGGTGAGTTCCACCTCCGTACGTTGAAGTGGCGTCTTGAGAACCTCGACAAGGTGCATGTAGAGTACGCTCCACAGCGCATTCCTTATCGTGAGACAATCACCAAGATTGCACGTGCCGACTATCGTCACAAGAAGCAGTCGGGTGGCGCCGGTCAGTTCGGAGAGGTTCACCTGATCGTTGAGCCATACGTTGACGGACAGCCCGATCCCGAGGTTTACAACATCGCCGGCAAGGAGTATCGCGTAACCATGAAGGGCAAGGAAGAGATCGATCTCGCCTGGGGTGGCAAGCTCGTCTTCATCAACTCGGTAGTTGGTGGTGCCATCGATACCCGCTTCATGCCTGCTATTCTCAAGGGTATCCAGCAGTGTCTGGAGCAGGGCCCATTGACAGGCTCCTATGCACGTGACGTACGCGTAGTAGTTTATGATGGTAAGATGCACCCGGTTGATTCGAACGAACTTTCGTTCATGCTTGCTGCACGCAACGCCTTCAGCATGGCATTCCGTCAGGCTGGTCCTAAGGTCCTCGAGCCTATCTATGACGTTGAGGTCTTCGTTCCCGGTGATCGTATGGGTGATGTAATGAGCGACCTCCAGAACCATCGCGGTATGGTAGTAGGTATGCATGCCGAGGCTGGCTATCAGAAGCTGCAGGCCAAGGTGCCGTTGGCAGAGATGGCCGACTATGCAACCACTCTTTCGAGCCTTACCCAGGGCGCAGCCAGCTTCATCATGAAGTTCGCAAGCTACGAGCTCGTTCCTGCCGACATCCAGAGCAAGCTCATCGCTGCCCACGAGGCTGAAGAGGCTGCCGAAAAGTAATGCAAAAGCATTCAATTTGGCATCATAATCCTTAATATTTGAAAAAAAAGTCCGAAAAATCGATTTTTTCGGGCTTTTTTTGTCGATTGTATTCAAAAAATGCGTATCTTTGCGCGCGATTTATACCCTTTGATTATTGATTTTTATACGATATTCCTCAATTATGAGAAAATTAAGCTGTCTTTTAGCCCTTTCGTTGGGTCTTGGTTCTCAAGTAATGCTGCATGCGCAGGCAACCAGCGCCACTTCTGACACTTGTTTTGTCGCTATCTGCATCGATAGTGCTGATAAACCTTACACTGTTGAATCTGCCAACGGACTCTTGAAGACTGAGGGCACAAGCAACGTGCTATATACGACAAGCCCTATCATCAAGATTGTCAACAAGTCGACAAACAATGCCAAGTCCCCTGAAGGTAATTACGCCATGATCAAGTTCGATAAGGGCAAAGCTACAGTTTACGACTATTCGACTAAGGGAGGAGATGGGAAGAAAAAGACATTCCAACCTGTCTCGGCAAATAACTTTACGAATTTCATCTATTTCCGCCTGGACGGTGTCAAGAATACGACACTTACCTTCCGCTTACCCAGCAACAAAGACTATAGTAAAGCAGGTCCCCTGCAAGTACGCATTGCCGATGGAACTGCTCCTGCCGATGTGCGTGCCAAGTTCGGCATTGCTGAAGCTTCCGGTACATCGGAAGAAGAGGTAGAAGGTGAAGGTTCGGAGAATCAAGGCAGCGAAGTGGCTCCCGCAGAGAAGCCCAAGAAGAATGCCTTGGACGAGCGTAGTTCGTGGATCGATACCTTGCAATCCATCCTGACTGCGTTGATTGCCCTTGCAATTGCAGCCATCATCTGCTATTACCTGTACAACCAATTCAAGAAGAAGCCGAAGGGTAAGGGGCCCCAGGAAGCAGCGAAGCCTGTCGTCACTCCTCAGCCGAAGAAGGGTGAGAAGACCGTAGAAAAGAAGGTCGATCAGCCCCGAAAGGACAACTTCGTGAAGGCCGAGCCTGCCAAGAAGCAGGAGGCCGAGAAACCTGCCGCCAAGCAGGAGACCAATGTGGCCGCTGTGGCTCCACAAATCAAGATTGTCGAGAAGATCGTCAAGGTTCCCGTCGAGAAGATCGTGGAGAAGCGTGTCGAGGTTCCCGTGGAGAAGATTGTCGAGAAGCGTGTCGAGGTTCCTGTGGAGAAGATCGTCGAGAAGCGCGTCGAGGTTCCCGTGGAGAAGATTGTCGAGAAAATCGTCGAGAAGCGCGTCGAGGTTCCCGTAGAGAAGATTGTCGAAAAGATTGTCAAGGTGGAGGTGCCTGTCGAGAAGATTGTCGAGAAGCCTGTTCCAGTGGTCAATCTGTCGGATAAGGAAGCAAATGCTGAGATTCAGCGTCAGGTTGATTCGCTTCGTACCATCCTTCAGCAGAAGCAGCAGGAGCTTGCTGCCAAGCAGCAGGAAGTGAACAATGCCAAGCAGATAGCCAATGCCGCCATCGCCGAGGCCCAGAAGAATGCTGCCAAGCAGCTTGAGGCTGCTACGGCAGAGTTGCAGAAGAAGGCTGCCGCCGAAATCGTTGCAGCCAAGCAGGAGACCGAGGCTCTGCGCCTGAAGTCGAATGTCGAAATGGATAAGCTCAAGAAGAGCGCTTCCGAAGGCCTTGCAGCCGCCAAGACTGAGAACGATTCACTTCGCAAGAAGATTGCCGACGACCTTGCTGCCTTCAACTCGGAGAAGGAGTCGCTGCTCCAGAAGGCTGCTGCCGAACTTGCTGCTGCCGTACAGAAGGCTGCCAACGACTTGGCCAATGCCAAGCAGCAGCACAGCGATGAACTCAATGCCGTGCGACTGAAGTCAAATACGGATCTGAATGCCGCCAAGCAGGATGCCCAACAGGCCATTGCCGCCGCCCAGCAGAGTGCCCAGCAGGCTGTTGCTGCTGCTCAGCAGAACGCCCAGCAGGCTGTAGCTGCCGCTCAGCGCAAGTCGGATGCTGCCATTGCCGCCGCCCAGCAGAAGTACAGCGACGAGGTGGCTGAGGTACAGCGCAATGCCGACCAGGAGATTGCAGCTATTCGTCATAAGGCCGATGTCGAAGTGGCTACGTTGCGCCAGAAGCTGGCTGATGTGCAGAACGAGCTTGCACAGAAGTCGGTTGAAGTGGAGAACACTGTTGCCCTCAAGACTGCAGAACTCGAGATCGAGGCAGAGCAGAAGATTGCAACCGCCGTTGCCGCTGCCGAATCGAAGGCACAGGAGAGCATGGATGAAGCTGCAGCCAAGGTAGCTGCTGCCAATGAGAAGATGGAGCATCTCGAAAGCCAGCTGCAACTGCCATTGCAGATTCAGCGCGATGGCCTGCAGTCGTCGCTGGGACTCATCGAGGAGCACATCCAGCTGATGAAGGAGGGTGTGGAGGCCTTCAATGCCGACAACAACTACCACAACACCACCATGCATATTGCGCAGAAGTTCGACAGCTTCATGAACTGGTTCAACCGCAACATTGTGAACAACGAGGCAGAAGAGTCGCGTAATGTGGATGGCCTCTACAACTTGATGCAGACCACGTTCCGCCGCGATCTTGAGAACACCTATTCGTGGATCTCGGAGTTGCTTCGCATCTCGTCCTACAGCGCCATCTCACCCTTGTTCCTCAATGAGTTCAAGCGTTCGGGCATTCCTGTGGACAGCCTGAAGATTGCTGCTTCGGAGACCGTTGCCCTGATGGGCCGCTATGGCATTTCGCTCATTATGCCACATCTCTTTGTAGATGACTTTGAGCGTGACAACTTCAAGCTCAACAATGCTCCACTCATCAACTCCTTCTATCCGAAGGACTTCAAGGAGCAGGAAGAGGCAAAGCGTGGCGTGATCTACGATATGATTCGTCCAGGTTATGCCATCGGCGGACAGGTGCAGAAGGTGCCTGAGGTAAGCGCGATGCGAGCCATCAACGACTAAGCAAAACAACCGATTGTCCCTTCCCCCGAATGAGGGGGAGGGGAGATTTGAAGCCAGCAGGAGAGGGCTGGCAGGCGAGATACGATCATCTGTGATTTCAGGGCAGTTGATGCTATGACATATTTTTATATTTCGATCCTCTCTTCTTTTTATTATATCATTATTAAGGTATTCTGTTATGATTAATTATCCTGTTATGACTGCCGAAGAGGCAGCGAGACTTATTAAAAACGACTACGTCCTGGGTATTGGCGGCTTCTCTTCGGTGGGAGTGCCGAAGGCTGTTCCTGCGGCCCTTGCCAAGTATGCGATTGAGGAGCACGAGGCAGGTCGTCCGTTCCAGGTTGGTCTCATTACAGGTGGTGCCACAGGTCCTGCGGTGGATACCGATCTGCCCTTGGCCAAAGCCGTCAAGTTCCGTACCCCATTCCAGTCGAACCCGAACATGCGCAAAGCGATCAACGCTGGCGAGGTCGAGTATTTCGATTGTCATCTTTCGATGATTGGCCAGGACGTCTATTACGGATTCCTCGGCAAGATGGATGTTGCCATCATCGAGGCTTCGGAGATTACGCCAGAAGGTCATCTCATCCTTACGACGTCGGTGGGCATTGCACCATCCATTGCAGCGCATGCCGAGCATATCATCGTCGAGCTCAATGAGGTCCATGCCGGCAAACTCACTGGAATGCACGACATCTATCTGCCCGAGATGCCACCCTATCGCAAGCCTTTCGAGATCATGAAGGTGAACGATCGCATCGGTACCATTGACCTCAAGATTGATCCCAAGAAGGTCATTGCCGTGGTGCATACCAATGCGTACGACAATCAGCCTGGCTTCAAGCCTTTGGATAAGGATACCGAGGCTATCGGTGCACATATCTCCAACTTCCTTGTCAATGAATTGAAGAATGGTGGCATCCCCAAGGAGTTCCTGCCCCTGCAGTCGGGCGTAGGCAATGTCGCCAATGCGGTTCTTGGTGCGCTGGGAGATAACCCCGAAGTTCCTCCGTTCTCGATGTTTACCGAGGTGATCCAGAACTCTGCCATCGACCTCATCATGAAGGGGCGTTGCCTTGGGGCTACGGGTTCGTCGTTGAGTCTGACCGATGACTACGTGGACAAGATGTACGCCAATATGGACATTTTCGGCAAACGTATCATCCTGCGTCCTCAAGAAATCACCAACCATCCCGAGTGTATCCGTCGATTGGGCGTCATTGCCCTCAACACAGCCCTCGAGGCCGACATCTTCGGAAACATCAATTCGACCCACGTACTGGGAACGAAGATGATGAATGGCATCGGCGGTTCGGGCGACTTCACCCGCAATGCCTACCTGTCGATCTTCTCGACACAATCGTTGGCCAAGGGAGGTGCCATCTCATCAATCGTGCCGATGGTTACACACGTCGATTCGAACGAACACAGTGTGCGTGTGCTTGTCACCGAGCAGGGTGTCGCCGACCTTCGCGGCAAGTCGCCTTCGCAACGCGCACGTCTCATCATCGAGAACTGCGTACATCCCGACTACAAGCAGTTGCTTTGGGATTACCTCAAGCTCTCGGAGGGCAAGAGTGTTCACACACCGCATTCGCTTCGCCATGCATTCGCTATGCACATTGCATATGAGGAGACAGGCGATATGCGAAATGCAAAATTCTAAATAAACAATTTGGACTGTTTCAAGGTAAATATTCTGGGCTGCGGAAGCGCGAAGCCAACGCTTCGTCACTCTCCGACGGCCCAGATTGTCAATTTCAGGGGCAATCTATTTATGGTGGATTGCGGCGAGGGTGTGCAAATCGGCCTCGCCCGTAATCATATCCCCGTAGGAAAAATCGGACACATCCTGCTGAGTCATCTGCATGGAGACCATTGCCTGGGTCTCGTCGGCTTTATAGCAACACTCGGCCTTGGGCAGCGAACGGGTGAGATCGTCATTCATGCCCATAAGGATGCCGAGCGGATATTCCAGCCGTTGTTCGATTTCTTTTGCCCGAATCTCTCGATGAAGGTCACTTTCCAATCGTTCGACACCCGGAAATCGGAGGTAATCTATGAGGACGATTCACTCCTCATCAAGACCATCCCGTTGAGTCATCGTGTCCCTACGGCTGGATTCCTTTTCCAGGAAAAACCTCGCGACAGGCATCTGCTCGTCGAGAAGTGCGAGGCTCTCGGTATTCCTTTCGCCTATTTTCGTGGCATCAAGAAGGGGATGGACTGGACAAACCCTGAGACAGGAGAGGTCATTCCGTGTGAGATGCTTACTACCGATCCGACACCTAGCAAGTCGTATGCATTCTGTTCGGATACGATGTATTCGGAGAGCATCATTCCCATCATCAAGGGTTGTGACGTGCTCTATCACGAATCGACCTACAGCAACATCGATACGCTCAAGGCACATTCGCGTGGACACAGCACTTCGGTGGAAGCAGCAACAATAGCCATGAAGGCAGAGGTGGGCAGGCTTCTGCTTGGACATTATTCTTCGCAATTCCAATCCTACGAGGATGAGAAAATCCTGCTCGACGAGGCACAACAGATTTTCCCGAATTCAGAATTGACCCGGGAACAGATGGTGATTGATATCTAACGTCAGGTTTTTTGTTAAGGCTGCATTATCTGCAGGGTAATGCTGTCGCGTGAAAGATCGCCGGGATTAGTGCCTGGTGCTCCTTCCGGCACGCGAATGCCGCGTTCAGCATAGAGTTTTTTCCAGTAGGGAGCGATGTCGCCCGAACTGTCGGTGAAGGACATCGGACGCGTCTTGAAGATGGGCGTGCCATCGGGGCGCAGATAACTGAGTTGGACGAGTTCGCTGCAATAGATCTGCCTGGCATCGGGAATGTAGAGCGTGTCGTAAGGCAAGCCGAGATATTGCTTTGCCCGTTCGACCGAAGCGCCCAAACCCAGCGTGTCACGCAGTCGGCCCACGAGGATGCAGGGATTGCCTTCCTCGTCATATTCAGCCTCTTCGAAGAACTTGTCGATGGGTGTGAGCCATACGCCATGACTCGGTGTGGCTTCGAGCACCATCATCCTGCCTTGCTCTTCACAGGCAATTCCCACATGCACCACTTGGGAACCACCGACGCCCTCGGTAACGTTGGCTATGGCATCACTCAATCCATCGCCCGTGGGTTCCTCGATGCTGAAAAGCAGATCACCATGATAGATTTCGAGTCCGTTGATGACGGATGCAGTCTGCGTCGGAACTTCGCATGATGTGGCCAATACCATGAGGCCAAATACAATTGGAAGAGAAGAGAATCGTCCCATATATTTTATTTTAAAAGGTGTCAATTTGGTGTAATGTTGACTATGCCGATTCACGTGGTTTAGCCGTAAAATAACCACGTGTAGCTTTTGTGGTGGCAAAGATAAATAAAAACTTCAACGTTTCCAAGAAAAGGTCGCATAAAAAGAAAACTATCACCCCATTTTAGTCATAAAAGTTGACAAATATACTATTTTGGATATGCTAAAATGCAGTTTTTGGACCAAATATTTGGAATTTATAGAAAAAAGTATTATTTTTGCGCCCTAAAAATAGTACTATAATATGAAATTTGCAGAATATAATCAATTTAATCTGTCAGAAATCAATAAAGAGGTTCTGAAGAATTGGGACGCCAAAGACGTCTTTGTTAAATCGATGACCACACGTGAAGGTCATCCTTCGTTTGTCTTCTACGAGGGTCCCCCGTCGGCCAATGGTATGCCCGGTATTCATCACGTAATGGCTCGTTCGATTAAGGATATATTCTGCCGTTTCAAGACGATGCAGGGCTTCCAGGTGAAGCGCAAGGCCGGATGGGATACTCACGGACTTCCTGTTGAGTTGGGCGTCGAGAAGATGCTTGGCATCACCAAGGAGGACAT
>Ga0256407_10003695_pt1 | contig 26766 bp, 22 predicted proteins | sample RumenRJG_04DNA_FD_193489 | JGI IMG/M metagenome (GOLD analysis project Ga0256407, IMG submission 193489) | Bovine rumen microbial communities from Lethbridge, Alberta, Canada - RJG_04 | ecosystem: Host-associated > Mammals > Digestive system > Stomach > Rumen | place: Canada: Alberta... | reverse complement strand
AGATCGATATCGTTCATCGTGATATATTTGGCAAGAGCAACCGCACTGTCATAATCGGCTCTTTGAATAAGATATTCTTCGCTCTGATGAAACTGATCGCATATTTTTTTGATCCGATCTTCGAATATTCCCTTTAGATTTTCTTCTGTTACAAAGATCATCTTTTTCTTTTCGATACCCGTAATGGCATCGTCCATCTTCTCCGGGATATGATCAAAAGCCCCAGCTTCAACAATAAGATGGTATGGTAATTTAAACTGATTCAAATATCTACCTCCGATTTTCTTTGCTTCATCCCATTAATTTTTTTATTACGGGAATAAGATTTAAGATCAGCGATATCGCGTAGGAGATGATAAGTATGATCAAAAGAAGAACAGGTATCCCCCACGCATTGGGTAACAGAGTCCCCACCACATTTCCCTTTGACAAAAATACTATAACCACCGGATGTATAATATATACTCCGAAAGCTCCCCTTGATAATCTCTCGTACAGGCCGATTTCTTTTGAATCGTTCCCTGTCTTCTTTTTATTATCCGCAATGCAGATAAATACAGCAACACACAGCAATACACATCCGGGATTAAATGGAGTCGAGAAATCCGTAAACATCTTTCCTGCATCAAGTGATCTTCCGACCGCATTTATCCAGAATACCGCAAATGTAATAACGGCAGCTGCTGTGACAGATAACTTTTTAAACTTACTCCATCCCGTATTCCATTCATACAGGTAATGGCCGAGTATAAAGAAGCCCAGATAACCGGCGTAATAAAGCGGCTCCAGATTAGTCACAAAATCCGACACCGTATATCTGAAAGGATAGTCAAAATATGCGGCCGCAGGCAGTATCACGCTAAGCAGTAAAAAAGGTATCAGATACAATTCACATACCTTTTTTTCTTCACACCCCTTCCTGATAAGAGGTATGAGAAGCAGGATCCAGAATAACATCGCGAGATACCAGAGGTGATAATAACCGCGCTCCCTTATAAGTGAAAGGATTAGAGGCTTTATATCCGATACACCGATCCCACCTGCGATGATCCTGTCAAAGCAAAGATAGAATCCCTTCCAGAAAAAATATAAGAATAAAAAATGAAAAGCCTTTTTTACCGCGCTCTTAACCGTAACTTTTTTTTCGTGAGACAACATCAAAGCCCCGCTAAGCATGGCAAAAAGGCCAACGCCGACAAAGGAAATGATATTGGAGAACTCGGTTATATATACGAGATCCATATTGCCATATGATATCCACTGCGCCGATGTATGAACCAGCACAACCAGAGTAATGGCAATTATCCTGATCTTATCAAGGCTCTTTACACGCATATCAGAATTTCCTCATGTTCCCCTGATTCATATTAGTCGGATTCATGTTTCCGGGATTCATGTTATTCGGATTCATATTCATCCGATTATTATTCCCGGGATTCATGTTCATACGGTTCATATTTCCACTGTTTCTATTTCCCTTAAGACTCTCCATCAGTTCACTAACGGATACATTAGGCATACCGTAAACCGTACTTACTCCGCTTACCTCTATCTTTTCATAAATTCCTCCACTGATCTCTGTCAGGTCAGCGAGCTTTTCCTTTCTTGAATTTCTAAGGATAATAAAGCTCGCAAACATTGAGATGACCAATGAAATGAATATAAGAGAGATGAACAGGAATATACCGTCCTGCGCCATATCCGCATTTTCACCTACCGAAAGAAGTCCATCAAGCGAAAAATGTATATATGTTATACTTTTCATTTTTATCCTCCCGTTATCTTTTTGCAAACTGAGGCAAGGGCCTTGTAGTCATTCGGTTAAGTATAGTAAGAAGCGATAGGAGTGCGAACATTATCCCCGCTGTCATCACCGCCGATATAACGTAATACCATATTGCTTCCGCCGGTTCCATTACATAGATCACTTCCGCTATCAGCGAAGTTATCAGTAAGATGATCGTACTCACGGCGATACCTCCGCTGTGCCTTATCCTGGTAAGACGAGGAAATGTGATCAAAGTCATAAAAAACAGGAACATGGGTGCCAGTATCCCCGTATTGATCATCAACGCGATCAACGGGATAAGTATCATGGCAAACAGCCATGAAAACAGCGCCACAATTAAAACTATCACCGCTACCACGCCTTTTCTCCGCTTTCTCGCTGCTTCATCCTGCGGATCCTTTCGGTTCAAGCCTTTATCATCCGGACGTTCTTCTTTTTTTATCAAAGTACCGCAGTTAATAAAGAGCATAAACCCGCAGATCATCTCCATAAACTGCATGAATTTCATTACATCCCCTCCGTTCATTGACGGAAACATCAATAACAGAAACAGATATACAGGAAGCAAAAGTGCCATTGTAAGCAGGAAGAATTGGCTTTTATCCACCGGCAGATCACAGCTTACCTTCCCCGTCTGTCCGTTGACTACAGCATAAGCAACACGATCGTTCTTGCGCCAGGCCATAAACCATACCGGAAAATATGCAAGCTTAGCTCTCCTGGGCAATACCACAGGCAGCGTCGGAACATCAGTAAACTGCGGTCTGTCCAATCCCACTACCGCCGGATCTTCCGCTATCTTATCTATCACTCTCTGCTTCGCATAAGTACGGGCATCATCCGCATATATCTCCGAAGGTACATCCGCATAGTCCGCATAGAACCCCGAAAAGAACGCAGGATCGTAATCCTGCATCTTCCTGATACCATAAGGCGCTATTGTTTCGCTCACATTGTCGGCGAAAGCAGATGATGCATCAAAAGATATTCCGGAAAGATCAGCCTCCACATGTCCCGTACATTTATAGACCTGCTTGTAATTGCGGCTACCGTTACGGATCTCCTTGGAAAACGGCACCATGAAATCTCCGTGAGCTGACGCATCATATACCCAGTAAGGCATATAAATACCTCTGAAATTCTCAGAACTTCCGGAAGCCAGATATTCTTTGGGAAGGAATCTTGTCCTCTTTAGCTTATTGAGAAAAGCTTCTTTACACTGTTCTTTAGTCTTTATAAAAGGGATAACCCCCTGAGGCTTTGCCATCTTCGTCATCTTGGAAGATAACAGCACCTGGGATCCGCAAAAAGTGCAATAACTTGTAACCGTCTCATCAGCGGAATACAAAACGCCGCCGCACTGCGGACATGTATACTGGATAACATCGATCTGCCCCGATCCGTTATCGGGTATTGAATTGACTTCCGCAGATGTATCATTATCGTTAAGTGTTGCGGGATCGTATGAATTTCCGCAGGAGTCGCAGACAGATCTTTGAAGAGCTATATCAAAACGGAGTTCTCCGCCACAGGAAGGACATTTCATCTTACAGCACCTCCCCCAAATGATCCCGATGACAAAACAGGAGTCTCGATCTGAGTCATATCCACGTAATATCTTGAAGGATCTGTCTTATCAATATAAACCTTTACTCTGCATCCAATGAATCTGTTATCCGGCATATGAAATTCATTACCGTAATATATATTTATAAGTCCGGTAGCATCATCAAAATAACGGCATTCCATCAGATATGGTGCCATTTTATTGATCTTGTTTCCCGGATTTCTCGGAAAACCAACAATAGTGGCAATGACCGTATTGTTCATTTGCTTTAATTCCGCTATCATCAGCTTCTTTCTTCTGGGTTCGATAAACAAAGGGATTATCCCCATGCTTATCATCCACAGCCCTATAAGCGCAAACATCAGGCCATATGCGGGGCTAACTTCCTTCCCTGTATTTGTACCCATCGTATCGGAGTGATTGACAAGAACACCCATGAAAAAAATTGCAAAACCTACAAACAGAATATATATGCTTGAATTTGTCGATCGAACATACGTAACTGTTCTGCCTCTGTTAGACATCTGATTCTTCCTCCCTCGAAAAAATGTCTGTTTCCAATGAACCACTTATATATTTTACCTTTACAACTTAGGCAATTCCACCACTTTTTGTTTGCACTTCCGCGCCCGAAAGAAGGTGATGTTTTCACATGCTCAGGATGATTATTATGCTATAATTAATCCCATGAATAAAGAGAGTTTCGAAGACTACTTTGAACATACGAACATGGATTATCCCGTAGGTGTCTATTACATGGATCTCGACGGGATGTATATGCGACGCGTGCGTGCTCACTGGCATCCGGAAATGGAGATAGACCTGGTGCGTGAAGGCAGCGCGGTCTTTTCCATAGGTGGAGAAACTTTTACAGTCAACGCCGGAAATGCGGTATGGATCAACCAGGACCGTCTCCATATGATACATCCGGCAGATCCCGGTGTCTCCACAGTCATACTTTCCATACTCTTTCATCCGGCTTATCTCTTCGAGCAAAACGACTCTTTTCTTGCCACCAAGTACTGCGAGCCTCTCAAAAACAACGAAGGACTATCACATCTCATACTTTCCCGAGATGACGAATACGGAGTCCGGGCACTGGAAAATATTAATACCATACTTGAAACAAATCTTAAGCTCTCATTTGGTTATGAGCTGGAAACCAAGAGCAGACTCTGCGCGCTTTGGTTACAGCTTCTTGAAAAAAGCAGCCGTATCGATTTTGATACCGACAAAGTCTCACAGGCAACAATTGATGAAACCAGAGTTAAAAAAGCTCTGATCTATATGCATTCGGCATTCAGTTCAAAAGTGACTCTGGATATGATCTCGGACAGCATTCATGTAAGCAAGAGTGAGTGTTGCCGTTGTTTCAAGCGTTCTCTCGGAATGTCGCCGTTCGATCTGCTTCTCGAGCAGAGGATTTACGAAGCCGCCAGAAGACTCCAGCGTTCCGAGAAGAAAACGGAAAGCATGCAGGATCTCGCTATGGCAACCGGCTTTCCCAATCCCAGTTATTTCAACCGGATCTTCAAAAAATTTCTCGATTGTACTCCCAGAGAATACAGAGAGTACATAAAAAAAGGCCACAGGGACGCGCTCAATCCCTATGGCATTCCTCTTACGCGATTATGATCTTCTACTTAACTCGCTTAGCCACCACAACAAATCTTCCGTTTGCAGCCTGATATGCGCAGGTTGAAAGAGTAATGAATTCATCTCCGAACTCAGCCGTCACTCCGGTATCATAAGCAGACATTTTCTTGATGTTGTTGTAGAAATAATCAAATTCTTCTTCGTTTTCCGCATTAAAGAAATTGTAGTATTTAAATACCTGATCATCCACGCTGTATACTCTTGTATCAAATGCGGCGATCAGCTCATATTCCCTCTTCTCGTAAAGTGAATCAAAGCAGATCTTAGAATGAGCTTTCCCGTATTCTTCGGATCTGTAATCAACCAGATCACCGAACATGGCGCTTTTAATGAGATGATGACCGTGGATTATAAGATTCGTCGAAGGCGCTATCCCCCCTTCATAGTTATGAGACCGGTTTCCCACACCCACAACCGAATCGGTATCCATGACCAGACAACCGTCCGCATTGTTTCGTCCGTAAAAATCTCTGTGCATGTAATACTGTTCATCATCCGGTGTCTGCATCACGGGATAGTTGATCACGGTTCCTTCTATATACAGCCATCCGCATACATCATGATTCTTCTCATATACGCCACGATATTTGGAAAGAACAGTAAGGCCATCTCCTTCATCTTCGACAGAAGATGCCGCTTCGGCATCCCCTTCATCACCGGAACTCTTACCTGTACCGGCTTTATTACCTGTAAGATCAGGGATTTCTGCAGCAGTAAGTCCCTTCTCCTCATCAGCAGCCACCATAGCCCTTAGCTCTTCCATCTGATCACCGGTCACATGTCCGTCATAGATATGCTTCACGATAATAAGTGCACCGACAAAAAGGCATACTCCGGTTATCACCGTAAGGATATCTCTTACGATATCTATGTGAAACCCTTTACGAAGCTTCTGAACATCTGTAAGATTTTCCGGACCTTTTCTTCCCATTATCTCCCATTATCCGTTTTCATTCATCTTTACAAGCTTTGCTGCCTGGTCGGCTGCGATACATGCATCAATGATCTCCTGGACATCTCCGTTCATGATCTTATCAAGCTTGTAGAGTGTCAGACCTATTCTGTGATCCGTAACACGTCCCTGCGGGAAATTATAAGTTCTGATCTTCTCGGATCTGTCTCCCGTTCCTATCTGACTTCTGCGGAGATCTGCCTCTGCCGCATGAGCTTTTTGACATTCAAGGTCGTAGAGCTTTGCACGTAAGAGCGCAAATGCTTTGTCCTTATTCTGCAGCTGTGATTTTTCTGTTTGAGAATATATTACTATACCTGTAGGGTAATGTGTAAGACGAACTGCAGAGTCTGTGGTATTAACACACTGTCCACCGTTTCCGGACGCACGCATAACGTCGATCCTGATATCTTTTTCATCGATCTGAACATCCACATCTTCGGCTTCAGGCATTACTGCAACTGTGGCAGTGGAAGTATGGATCCTTCCGCCGGATTCTGTCTCGGGAACACGCTGAACTCTGTGAACTCCGCTTTCATACTTGAGAACCGAATAAGCTCCGCTTCCGGATACCATGAACTCAGCTTCCTTCATTCCGCCGATTCCCGTTTCATCGGCATTTACAAGTTCCACCTTCCAGTGTCTGCTTTCTGCGTAATGTACATACATACGATACAGCTCGGCAGCAAAAAGAGCAGCCTCATCTCCGCCGGCGCCTGCGCGGATCTCCACAATAACATTCTTCTCATCATTGGGATCCTTTGGAAGAAGCAGGATCTTTAAACGTTCCTCGAGCTCTTCTTTCTTTTTCTTAGCCTCAGCATGCTCTTCTTTGAGCATTGCACGCATATCAGGATCTTTCTCCTCTTCAAGAAGCATTATCGCATCTTCCATATCGCTTCCGCACTTTTTGTATTCCTTATATGCTTCAACGATCGGTGCAATATCACTGCTTTCCTTCATAAGTTTTCTAAATCTATCGGTATCATCTGCCGCACCCGGCTCTGATAACGCATTCATGATCTCTTCTGATCTGCGAAGCAGATCCTCAAGCTTATCAAACATAATCAAATCTCCGCTTTCACGACTCTCGGAAGATCCGAGTAATCCTTTATTGTCGTGATATTTTTAAAATTATTATTTCTTAAGATCTCTTCGACAGCTTCCTGCTCGTCATATCCGATCTCTAAATAAATCTTCCCGTTCCTGTTCAGATGATCCACGGCACCTGCTATTATCTTCCGATAAAAATCCAGGCCGTCTTCTCCGCCGTCCAATGCTATATATGGATCATGATCCCTTACTTCGGGCATCAGTGTGTCTATCACTTCAGTCTTTATATAGGGCGGATTGCTTACGATGATATCAAAGCTGTCGTCGATATTCTCATACAGATCCGACTGTATGAATTCCGCATCAAGTCCGAGCAGACTTCCGTTCTCTTTCGCTACGGCAAGTGCATTCTCCGATATGTCCGCACCCATACCTCTTGCTCCCGAAACATATTTCACGAGACTTAGGATTATACAGCCGGATCCGGTACACATATCCAGTATGGACGCTCCGACCGCTCCATCCTTCATAACTTCTTCCACAAGGATCTCTGTATCGGCTCTCGGAATGAGTACTGCAGGGCTTACTTTAAAATCCATCCCCATAAAATTCTGCACGCCCGTCAGATGTTGAAGCGGGATGCGTTTACATCTTTTATCCAAAAAATCAAGAAAGCGCCCTTCTTCTTCATCGGTAAGGATCCGCCCCGGATTCATGAATCTCTCATTTCTCCCGCATCGACACACATGCATCAAAAACAACTCTGCATCGATCATGGGATCGGGTATCCCGCCATCGGTTAATCTCTTACAACCGTTTTCAAGAGCTTCTCGATACGTCATCGTCATCTCCGTCTGCACCCTCTTGCGTCTCTTCGCTGCCTTCGTCCGGGATATCGATAACAGAGATCACCATCGTCTCATCATCAGCCAATTCATCCGGGATATCATTACGGATCTCAGCCTGATCTTCAGTCTCAATATCTTCATTACGAACATCTGACTCCGATAATCTGTCGATCGCAGACTCTCCGTCCTTTTTAACGACACGACGCTTAAAATGCTTTTTTTCGAACTTTCTCCAGTCAAATACCGCTTCCACAGATGCGATGGCAACTTCTATCATCTCATCATCGGGTTCTTTTGTCGTGATCCTCTGAAGCCAGAGTCCGGGCGCAGATACGATATTTAAGAATATATTATCCTTTCTTCCCGAAGCTCTGAGGAGCTCATATGCGATACCTGCCACTACAGGGATCATAAGCAGTCTGTATAATATTCGGAAGATAATGATATCTGTCCTTATAAAAAAGCAGAGCACTATACCTATGATAACCACAAGGAGCAAAAAGCTGGTCCCACATCTCTTATGAAATCTTGACGTGCGCTTAACATTCTTGACCGTAAGAGGTCTTCCGCTCTCGATACAGTTGATGCACTTATGCTCGGCACCGTGATACTGATACAGCCTCTTTATATCCTTCATAAGAGCAATAGCCGCCACATATATGATAAATACCAGCATTCTCAATATGCCTTCTATCAAAAGCACCAGACCTTCGCTTACCACATACCTCTTCAATAATTCAGACACACCGTAAGGAAGAAGCATGAAAAGTGCTATGGCCATGATAACGGAACAAAGAATTGTGAATCCCATGACCACATCATCGGCTCTCTTTCCGAATATCTTCTTCAATGCACGGTCAAAACCGGTCTCTTCTTCCTCTTCTTCATAAAACGAAGCTGAGTAAGAGATGATATTCATTCCGAGGGAAAGAGAATCGGCGAATACAATGATACCTCTTATAAAAGGGATCCTTCTGAGAAGACTCTTCGGGTCGTAATTCAGTTCACGGGTATCGACTTCTATCTTACCGTCCGGTTTACGTACGGCAACGGCATACTTGTTTTTATTGCGCATCATTACGCCTTCAAGAACAGCCTGCCCGCCTATACCGCTGTATACACATTTCTTGTTTTTTCTGCTCAATATTCTACCTCGCAAATATAAAACAAGGTTGAGACAGTATAAACCTACACTGTCTCAACCTTGCAAACTGTTTAAATATGAACTAGTTATTCTCGCTAATGCCGTACTTCTTATTGAACTTATCAACACGACCGCGAGCACTTGTAGCCTTCTGCTGGCCTGTGTAAAAAGGATGGCACTTGGAGCAGATTTCTACGTGAATATCCTGCTTTGTTGATCCGGTAACAAATGTATTACCGCAGTTGCATGTAACGGTTGCCTGATAATACTCAGGATGGATTCCTTCTCTCATGGTTCTCTTCCTCTCTAAAACTTATCTTAAAAATTAATTATTTTTAACGATTCGGTCCTTTTCTTCAGGACAGCTCGTTTATTGTATCACATACTTTTTTTGAATGCAAGCAACAATTAATAAAATCTGGTTTTGAGTATCTGGCCCACCAGATCTCGGTTATTTGCGGTCTTTGAGAACATATCGATAACCTTATCAACCGTTTCATCGGGATGGATACCGTTGACCGCTCTTCTGATATTGCTGATAGCTTCAAGCTCCTCACCTGTCAGGAGAAGATCCTCTCTTCTGGTGCTGGACTTCGGAATATCGATAGCAGGGAATATCCTTCTCTCGGAAAGCTTTCTGTTGAGAACTATTTCCATATTACCGGTTCCCTTGAATTCCTCATATACCACATCATCCATCTTGCTTCCGGTTTCAACAAGAGCGGTTGCAAGGATAGTAAGACTTCCGCCTTCTCTCATATTTCTTGCCGCACCGAAGAATCTCTTGGGCGGATGAAGAGCCGCAGGATCGAGACCGCCGGAAAGGGTTCTTCCGCTGGGCGGTACCACCTGGTTATAAGCTCTAGTAAGTCTTGTGATGGAATCAAGCAGGATCACCACATCTTTCTTATATTCCACAAGACGTCTGGCTCTCTCGATGACCATCTCGGCAACTCTCTTATGATGATCCGCAGTCTCATCGAAAGTCGAATAGATCACTTCAACACCGGGACCGCCGACTGTTTCTTTCATATCCGTAACTTCTTCCGGGCGTTCGTCGATGAGGAGGATTATCATGTGAACTTCGGGATTATTCCTCTTAATTGACTTTGCCACATCCTTAAGAAGTGTCGTCTTACCTGCCTTAGGCTGGGAAACGATAAGACCTCTCTGTCCCTTTCCGATGGGGCTGATAAGATCCATGATCCTCATGGACACAGGTGCTCCCGGATACTCAAGCTTTATCTTCTCATCAGGGAAGATAGGTGTCATATTCTCAAAATTATATCTTGCAGCCGTTGTTTCGGGTGGAAGATCATTAACCGTCCTTACGAATAAAAGAGCCTGGAACTTCTCGTTCTGCGTCTTTACCCTTGTATTACCCGTAATGATATCGCCTGTCTTTAAAGCAAATCTTCTTATCTGACTGGGAGCAACATAAACATCCGAATCACCCGGCAGATAATTATCGCTCCTTATGAATCCGAAACCGTCCGGCATAACTTCAAGTATTCCGTTGACCGTGACGCCGCTGTCCAGTTCTTTCGACGCTTCTTCCGTGATATCCTCTGCAACAGGCTTTGAAGCCGCCTTACCCACATCATTCTTTCTTGTATCGGCTTTTTTTACGTCATCCTTTTTCGGATCTTCTTTTTGAGAGCCCGCCTTTTTGGTATCGTCTTTCGCAGCCTCAGCTTTGGCAGCAGCTGCAGCCGCCTTGGCAGCCTCAACCTCGTTGCGCTCATCTTCTCTGTCTTTGATGAGCATCGCTTCCACGAGATCGGCTTTCTTCATTGAAGAAGCACCTTTGATCTTACGGTTCTTGGCCATTTCACGAAGATCCGTAAGTGCGATTGACTCATACCTGTCTCTCATATTTACCATATAAAATCCTCCTGCCGAAATACTTCCGACTGAAACAAATAATATTCAATTACAAAATGGAAAAAATTTCTTCGATATTCTTCAGTAATAGTTCTTGTAAAATAGTCTTGGGAAATATTTTACGAATTGTGTCATTGAAATCGCTGTTATCCTAACACGTTTTCCGCTATAATGCAAGTGGTCAAAAAGCCCATACAAATACGACGCAATCATATTGCGCTTATTAATTTATAAACGGAGGTTTATCATGACAAACGCTGAAAAAGCACTCAGTCTCCACGAAGAGTGGAAAGGAAAGGTAGAAACAGTTTCAAAAACACCTGTTGATTCCAGAGAGGCTCTTGCCCTCGCCTATACTCCCGGTGTTGCAGAGCCCTGCAAGAAAATCGCAGAGAATCCCGAAGCAGCATATAAGTATACCATCAAGTCCAATACCATTCTGGTTGTTTCCGACGGAAGCGCGGTTCTCGGCCTCGGTAATATCGGTCCCAAGGCTGCAATGCCTGTTATGGAAGGAAAGGCTATCCTTTTCAAAGAGTTCGGCGGTGTTAACGCTGTCCCCATCTGTCTCGACACGCAGGATACGGAAGAGATCATCAAAGCCGTTACATGGCTTGCTCCCGGATACGGCGGAGTCAATCTGGAAGACATCAGCGCTCCCCGCTGCTTTGAAATAGAAGAACGTCTCAAGGAGACTCTTGATATTCCCGTATTCCATGATGATCAGCACGGAACAGCCATCGTTGTTCTCGCCGCTCTTATCAATGCAACCAAAGTAGTTTCCAAAGATCCCGCAAACTGCAAGGTTGTAATAAGCGGTGCAGGTTCTGCAGGTATCGCCATCTGCAAGCTCCTGTTAAATTACGGATTCAAAAATATCATACTCTGCAACAGCAAGGGCGTTATCTCCAAGGATGCTCCCCGTCTCAACTGGATGCAGCAGAAAATGGTAAGCATCACCAATCCCGAAAATATAAGCGGTACCATGGCAGATGCATTGAATGGCGCAGATATCTTCATCGGCGTTTCCGCACCCGGTATCGTTACCGAAGAAATGGTACGCAGCATGAACAAAGATGCTATCATCCTTGCTATGGCTAATCCCGTTCCCGAGATCATGCCGGATCTTGCAAAGGCAGCAGGTGCAAGGATCGTTGGAACAGGTCGTTCCGACTTCCCCAACCAGGTTAATAATGTAATAGCATTCCCGGGAATCTTCAGAGGTGCTCTTGAGGGACGAGCTCGCCAGATCACGGAAGAAATGAAGATGGCTGCAGCTAAGGCCATCGCTTCCATCATCCCCGAGAATGAACTCTCGGAGGACAACATCATCCCCGAAGCATTCCATCCTACAGTTGCAGATAAAGTTGCTGAAGCAGTTAAAAGCTGCATCAAGGAAACCAACCGCCAGTGATCATGCCCGAAGATTCAAAAACACATATGTGGGGCGATAAGCCCTATTACTCTCTGAATCATTACTTTCAAACAGTATACGGAGAGAAGATATACAAGATAGCTTTGGACGGCGGAATGACATGCCCGGTGCGGGACGGAAGTCTCGACACCAGGGGATGTATCTTCTGTTCTCAGGGTGGATCCGGAGAATTTGCGGTTCCCGTTTACGGAAGCGGTGATGAAACTCCGGATATAGCCTCGCAGCTTACGGAAGGCAAGGCTTTTATCCGCAGCAAATACAACGGTGGCAGATATCTCGCCTACTTTCAGCCCTATACCAATACTTACGCTCCCTCTGAAAGACTCCGCGCTCTTTATACCGCAGCACTTGAGGATACAGAAACTGCCGGTATATCCATAGGAACAAGACCCGACTGTCTTCCGGATGATGTTATTGCTTTATTATCGGAACTGAAAAGATCATATCCCGATAAATTCATATGGATCGAGCTCGGACTTCAGACCATTCACAGAGAAAGCATACGATATATAAGAAGAGGCTATGACAATTCGGTATTCGAATCTGCTGTCATGAAACTCCATGATGCAGGTATCCCCGTTATCGTTCATGTGATACTTGGGCTTCCCGGCGAAAGCAAGGAACAGATGCTCCAAACCATCGAGTATATCAATACTTTCCCCGTATTCGGAGTCAAGCTCCAGCTCCTGCATGTTCTTGCCGGAACCGACCTTGCCGATGATTTCTCTGCAAGGAAGTTCGATGTTCTTTCCAAAACCGAATATATAGATATATTAATATCATGCATAGAACATCTTTCTCCCGATATAGTTATACACAGGCTTACCGGAGACGGTCCACGGGATATACTGATCGCACCGGGATGGAGCACGGACAAAAAAGCTGTACTAAACGGATTATTAAAAGAAATGAAAGCCAGAGGAAGTTACCAGGGCAAAAACATTTAAAAAAAAGAAAAGCGCTGTCAGATGACCTGTTATCTGATGGCGCTTTCTTTTATTGCAAGCACGTTGAACATGGCAGGGATAAAGACGATCCGACAGGAGCCCTGGACTTTAAAGAACTGTAAGTCCGAAACTTCAGCGGCCTGACGGTCCACATACTAACACAATATAGGGTGGTAAAATATTTTATGTTAACTTATTGCGTTTTCTGCGTCAGAAACGGGATTGAAATTCCTTTACTCTTCTCCCGCGACTGCCTTTATTTGTTTTTCCGATTTCTTTCATCTTTCCGGAAACACAAAGTTCGCAGCATTTTTTTCTTACGGCCGGAATATACGCTTTGCTAAGCGTTGTTCTGTACCCGTCCTTGAGAATACACTCTCTTCCGCAGATCCTGTAAGTATATGTCAAGTTGATAAATTCGGTTCGGTTCACACGGCTGAAAATATATCCGTATTTTGAGAACACTTCATTCAGATCCTTCAGTGAAGCGTTGAATTCATGACTCGTTCCGTCCTTGAAATAAAAAACAGCCTTTCGGCCGAAGTGCAGAGCCCTGACAATAGTGTTAACACTCACAAATGTAAATCCGCCTTTAACAGGCAGGCACATGTTCTTCTCTTCATTATCAAAGCATAAAAAAACAACTTCGCTGACTGACGGTATCTTCCATCTCACGTTGTCTGCACCCACTATCTGCTCGGGCAGATTTTTTCTTACTTCAGGAAGACTCTCAAGCCATTTTGCAAATCCCGAAAGAATGCTATCCTTATCCTCTCCGGGATCTGTGTATAATTCAACTCTCATGATATTCAAACTCCCACACTCATAAAAATCTTATATTTTTGCGGCATGAAAGCTACAGTAAATCACGCCTCCTTTCCCTGCGGCTTCTCCGCATGGTTCCTAAGTCGTGCAAGGTGGTCACGAACTTTTTTCTCATACCCCTGTTCCGTCGGCTCATAGAATTTTTCGCCGGTCAGTTCATAAGGCAGATATTGCTGTTCAACATAATGCCCGGGATAATCATGCGCATACATATATCCCTCTCCACGGCCAAGTTTTGCCGCCCCCTTGTAGTGGGCATCCCTTAAGTGATTCGGAACAGGCAGGTCTCCTTTTTCCTCCACACAATTAAGAGCTTTCTCTATCGAATTGTTCGACGCATTACTCTTAGGCGCCGAAGCCACGTAATTAACTGCTTCCGCGAGTATTATCTGACTCTCCGGCATGCCGATCCTTTCAACCGCAAGTGCGGCAGATGTTGCAACGGTAAGTGCCTGAGGATCCGCAAGTCCGACATCCTCCGCAGCGCATATCATTATCCTGCGGGCGATAAATTTTATATCCTCGCCGGCATAAAGCATCTTTGCAAGATAATAAACCGCCGCATCCGGATCGGAGCCTCTCATACTCTTTATAAAAGCAGAAATAGTATCATAATGATTGTCGCCTGTCTTATCAAACTTGACACGGCGCTTCTGAACGCATTCCTGGATCACATCTATAGTCAGATGTATCTTTCCGTCTTCTGAGCGTTCAGTGGTGAGTACGCCCAATTCAACCGCATTAAGAGCACTTCTCGCATCTCCGCCTGCCTGATCCGCAAGAAAAGAAACCGCATCATCATCTATCACGGCGTCATATGCTCCCATGCCCTTTTTCTCATCATATACGGCACGCTTGATCAGGATCTCGAGATCCTCCGCGGAAAGTGAATGAAGTTCAAAGATATTGGAACGTGATATCAGAGCCCCGTTTACCTCAAAGTAAGGATTCTCGGTAGTAGCTCCGATAAGGATTATGGTTCCGTCCTCAACATAAGGAAGGAGAAAATCCTGTTGTGCCTTGTTGAATCTGTGTATCTCGTCAATAAAAAGAATGGTCCTTTTTCCTTTAAGAACCCTCTCCTTCTTTGCCTTTTCAACCACATCCTCCATATCCTTTTTGCCGGAGGTGGTGGCATTGATCTGTTCAAAAACAGCACTGGTAGTATTTGCAATGACTTTTGCGAGAGTGGTCTTTCCCGTTCCGGGAGGACCGTAAAAGATCAAAGAACTGATCCTGTCTGCCTTAACTGCTCTGTAAAGCAGCTTATCCTTACCTATTATATGCGACTGTCCCACGATCTCATCAAGAGTTTCCGGACGCATCCTGGCTGCAAGAGGGGATTCTTTTTCCGCATCATTTTCACCAAGGGTCTGCATATATGAAAAAATATCTATACTTCCGTCATTCTTGCCTGACATTCTCTTCTTACTCTCAGGTTCTAAGGATCATATTCCCGGGCCGGAACTATCCGGACCGGAATATGAGGCTGTCTATAGATGGATATCAGAGAAATTCTCTCTTTATCCTTGTTTACAAATAAAAGCGGAACTGTAAGCCGGGTTCTGTCATAGCGCTTTCGCGCCGGGATGATCATCTGTCTGATCCTGATGTTACCACCAGGCTTTAGCGACCTACCTGAAGACGGACCGGGCCGGCCCATAGTCCTCTGTTTGGTCTTGCTTCGGATGGGGTTTACAATGCGTCTGCCGTTACCGTCAGACCGGTAGTCTCTTACACTGCCTTTTCACCATTACCGCTTGCGCGGCTGTTTGTTTTCTGTTGCACTTTCCCGGGAGTCGCCTCCGCCGGACGTTATCCGGCATCCTGCCCTGTGAAGCCCGGACTTTCCTCACGCTTGCGCATGCGATCATCCGTTCCGCTTCATCACGATTTTAACATACCGATTGTGAAAAGTCTGTCAGAATATTTTGCTTATTGATCACGCATTTTTTAACAAAATGACTAAAACCTTTCCGATCAGACTTTGAAGCAGCTTCCGCCCACAAACTCACGCACGATCGAATTAAACGGAAGATGTTCTGAGTCTATAGCAAGGAAATAGTCAAGGAACTTAAGCAGTCTCTTTGCTTCATAATACTCCGGCTTGTCAGGAGTTACAGAATAAAGCAACGGCTCTGCTATGGGCTTTAAAGCCGCAAGCTCAAATATTGATGCGGAATTAAATGTTGCATCGACATTTTCCTGGAAAGGGAAGATATTCTCTTCTTCGCCGCGTCTGACCGAAGGCCACATTCCTATAGTCCTCTCCGCACTTGCGCCTCTGGTCCTTGCATCTCTGACTAAACGTCGTAACAGTCTGTTATCCGTCGTCGGTATCCTGTTGTGCTCGTCAATATTGAGTGAAGTAAGCGCACTGATGTAGATCTTGTACTTACTCTCAACGGGAAGTGCATAGCTCATCTTATCATTTAATCCGTGGATACCTTCGATAACAAGGATATCATCGGGGCCAAGCTGCTTGTAATTACCCTTATACTCTCTGCTTCCCGTTACGAAATTGAAACTCGGAAGTTCAACTCTTTCACCCTTTAAGAGCTTTAACATATCCGAATTGAAAAGTTCAACATCGATAGCTTCAAGACACTCGAAATTATAATTACCGTCTTCGTCCTTAGGCGTATCCTTTCTGTTCTTGAAATAATCATCAACTCCGATAGGATGAGGTGACAGGCCGAAGCTTGCAAGCTGGATCGAAAGTCTGTGAGAAAATGTGGTCTTACCGGAAGATGAAGGTCCTGCGATCATAACGAACTTAACGCCGCCGCGCTTTACAATATCCGATGCGATCTCAGCTATCCTTCTCTCCTGAAGAGCCTCCTGCACAAGAATGACATCACCCATTCCTCCGGAACAGATACGCTCATTCAGGTCTCCCACAGTACTGATGCGGAGCTTCTGTCCCCACTCTTCACCTGTCCACAATGCATTGAAGAGTTTCTCTCTGGGAACGAAAGGTCTGACGGTCGTAGGTTCCGAAGCATCCGGAAGGAGAAGAACAAGCCCCATCTTATAAGGCTTCAGATCAAAGTATTTGATATAGCCTGCATTGGGCATCATGTATCCGTAAAAATAATCTTTATATCCGTCAAGATCATATATATTAACACTTGATCCGCGTCTGAATTTGAAAAGCCTGTCCTTATCATTCATTCCCGCTTCCGCAAATAAAGCGCGGGCTTCCGCTGTGGGCAGAGATGACTTCACGATCGGGAGTTTATCCTCCACCATCTTCATCATTCTCTTTTTTACATTCTCGACAAATTCATCCGTGATCTCGGTATCAAACAAAGGTTTTACGTAATAGCCGTTTCCTACTACGAATTCCACCTTGAACTGCTTGGACTTATCATTCTTAAGCTCATCATCAAGAGCCTTCATCAGGATAAGGATTGCCGTTCTTACATATGTCTTATGTCCGCTGACATCCTTAAATGTAATGAAGTCGATCGTGGCATCCTTCTTTATCTTCTTATGAAGCTCCCTGTATGTTCCGTTCTCTGCAACCAGCGCTATCTGGCCGTCATATCTGCTCTGATACTCATCCGCGATCTGTTCAAAGCTGGTTCCCGCAGGATACTTTTTCTTTTCACCATCGATAGTCAGTGTGATTTCGCTCATTTCTTTTTACCTCCTCATTTTTCAGATAACCGTAAAGGGTGATGCCTGAGATGCAATACTTACGTTTATTCCCGGCATTTCCTTCAGGATAAAATCCCTCATATAAGTACAGAATATCTTTTCTATTCCCCAATGTCCCGCATCGATGACCGCAAGGCCCGATGCAACGGCATCAATGCCTTCATGATGATCCATATCTCCCGTGATCAGCACATCCGCGGATGCGGCTATCGCATATTTGCTCATCTTCTTTCCGGATCCCGGAGATATGGCCGCACGCTTTACTTTCTTTGCAGGGTCACCATAGACTCTGACACTGTCTACAAGAAAGACATCCTTTACCATTTCCGCACAATCGGCAAGAGTCATCTCCTGTCCAAGATCACCGACTCTTCCGATACCTTCTTTCGACAGAGCATCCTCACTTGTCACCATGAGTACCGATCTTTCTTTCAGATCAAGCCTGTCCGCTGCTTCATCCGCCATTCCAACCACATCGAAATTCGTATGCATCGCATAGCAGGCTATATCCGATGAAATAAGTTTAAGCAGCCTTCTTCCTGTTATATCATTCTCGGAAATATGTGATATGGAAGTAAATATAAGCGGATGATGGGTAAGAAGAAGGTCGGCTCCCGTGAGCACGGCTTCTTCAACAACAGGATCTGTTGCGTCAACAGACAGCAATATATTCTTTACTTCCTTCCTGTTTCTTCCGCACATCAGCCCGGAATTGTCCCAGCTTTCCGCAAATGAAGGCGGAGATAATTCTTCCAGCTTAGAGATCACTTCTTCAAGAAACATACATATCTCCTTTCGGGATCTTCATTCCATACGCTCAAGCGCAAGCTCTATAAGCCTTATATATTCATTTATTTCCTGTCTTCGCTGCAATATGCGATCCGGCAGCTCGGGCTCACTCATCCCATCCGAACTTTTCCCTTTATCAAGGCCCTTTAATATATCCTCTTTAACTCTCTTCTCATGAATGAGCCATTCTCTAAGGACAGGATCCTTCTTCTCGATCAGTATCCGTCCGAAGTTATCTGCCAATGCCTGCTCACAGTCATCATCGCTTTCATCTACCGGTTCTGCAACAGGGCTCACACGAAACAAAAAGTAATATTTTCCGTCATCCTTCACGGCAGCTTCATCAGTGATCGCAAATCCGAGTTCCTTCAGATGTCTGCGTACTTCCTTTATCTCCGACTGGGGCTGAAGAACGAAGTGATCAAGGGATCTGAATTTCTCGGGCTCCCTGTCCATTATCTTACAGATAAGTTCACCGCCCATTCCCGCCACAACGACAGTATCCGCTTCACCTTTATCCAAAGAAGCCAGGCCGTCCGAGATCCTGCAGTCTATCCTTGAAGATAATCCTGCTGCCGCAACATTCACCCGCGCATGTGCAAGAGGACCTTCCCTGAGATCCATGGCTATGGCTTTTTCAAAAGATCCGTTTTTTACCAGATTTATACATACATAACCGTGATCGCACCCTGCATCCGCAAGACACTTCCCGCTTCCTGCCAGCCGCATCACCGCATCAAGTCTCTCACCGAGGCTTTTATTCTCCATAGTCATTTCCTGTATTCTTTACTTTTATTTCTTTTAAATTCTTTATCCGTAAAAATGTGATCACTGCCACAACAAAGGCAGCACCTGCGGAGTCTATAAATACATCCTTTAAATTCCCGTCCCTGCCGGGGACAAAAAGCTGATGATACTCATCACTGCAGGCATAAAGCACCGCTATGACAAAGGGCAACATCATGTTACTGATACAGCTTCCCTTTTTCCTGTAAGTAGCTGCATAAAGGAGTAATGCAAGTATCATATACTCCGTCGCATGAGCACATTTTCTCAATACAACTTCATATCGAAGTGCAAAAAGTTCAGGGTCGGCGATATCAAACAGGTCCGCTATAAAAGCCATGACCGAACCGCTTGTTTTATCCGATTCCACCGCCGGTTCCGCGGAAAATGAATATATCACTATCATCCACAGTATCGAAAGCAGAATAAAAACTATCCTGATAATCAGTTCTGATCTTTTATTTTTCAAATCGTATATTTCTTGGTCTCAAGAACCTGCAGCGTGCGTTTAGCCTTAAGGAGTTTATCCAGCGACTCCATACTGCTTCCGGACTCGGCTGCCAGTTTCTCGATACTGTTTTTTTTGATATTGACTATTACATCATGAAAGGCTTTCGCCTTATCTTCCGGAGAAATTTCTTCGGACTGCATCAGGCCTTCCCGCTCGGGTCCGCCTATCTCGGTAAAGAATATCTCACCGACTCTTCTCTGATCTTCCTTATCTTCAAAGCCATCCATAATGGAAACCGGAGTCACTTTACCTGCCACTATCTGATCAAAAAGTTTTCCTGCCACAACTCTATAGAGCGGATCCGTAAAATCTTCTTCTGTGATATCTTCACCTATATGATCAAACAGTTCGGGGCGCTTGGCAAGCCAGTTAAGTAACAGTCGCTGTGCCTTTGCGGCGGCCGCTGCCGCGCCTTCTTCCTTTTTAGCTTTGATCTCTCTGTCGGAATCATCTTTGGTCCTGAGATTCAGTATCTTCTTATTGCCCGCATCTCTTCCGGCAAGCGAGATCACTGCTTTCCGGAGCTGTCCCGCATCTATCCCGTACTGTTCCGATACGGAGGTCAGATAGCTTTCTCGTTCTATCTCTTCTTCGAATCTGCATAACATCGTCGCAACATCCCTGGCAAAAGCAGCCTTGTTGTCGGGATGTTCCGCATCTATCACATATTCCGCACGTCTTTGTCTTACTTCAAACAGGAAGCCGTTTTCAGCACGATCTATACGCTTTTGGAATTCTTCCGCCCCGAGATTTTTGATAAATTCGTCAGGATCCTTATACGGACGCATATCTATCACGCGACCGTTAATATCCATTTCACTTAAGATCGCCAGCGCCTTAAGCGCCGCATTTACTCCTGCACCGTCACTGTCATATGCCAAAAGTACATTCTTGGAAAAGCGCTTAAGGAGCATGGCCTGTTCCGGTGTAAACGCAGTTCCGAGAGATGCGACCGCCTGATTGAATCCCGCCTGATGAAGTGCGATAACATCCATATATCCTTCGCAAAGGATGAAATTATCCTTTCTGGAAACTCTGGCATAGTTCAGGCCGTACAGGTTCTTCCTTTTTTCGAATATCTCACTTTCCGGCGAATTAAGATATTTCGGCTTTGCATCACCCATCACTCTTCCGCCGAAACCTATTACCTTATCGTGGATATTCTGTATCGGGAACATAACACGATTGATGAACTTGTCCGTCATCCCTTCGCGTTCATAGAAAATACCCAGTCCGGATTCTCTGATAAGCTCATCATCATATCCCTTGTGTTTAAGATATCTGACAAGATCATTACTGTACTGAAGCGAATAGCCCAGTCCGAAATGCTGCATCGTTTCCTCTGTGAGCGCTCTGTCGGTCAGATATTTTTTCCCCAGTTCTCCGTCTTTGGAACGAAGCTGATGATAAAAATACTTCTCCGCTTCATATACGATCTCCATCAGACGTTCGCGCTTATCGGCTTCCCTTCGCATCTCTTCCGTATACTTGATCTCGGGGAGCTTTATATTTGCACGCTCTGCAAGCATCTGAACAGCTTCGGTAAAAGTATAATTCTCATACTTCATCACGAATGAGACAACATTTCCCGATTCATGACAACCGAAACAGTAAAACATCTGATTGGAAGGGGTTACAGCAAAAGAAGGCGACTTTTCATGATGAAAAGGGCAGAGCCCGAAATAATAGGAGCCTTGTTTTTTGAGTTTGACCCGGCTTCCGATCACATCGAGGATATCATTTTTTTCTCTGATCTCTTCGATCAGTTCCTGCGGATAATATGGCATAGATCAATACCGCCATGATTTAGGTATAAACAATTCTTCGTATTTCTGTATCGCATATCTGTCAGTCATGGATGCGATATAGTCACATGCGACTCTCCATGCGGGATCGCCGTTTTCCATAAGTTGCTGGTACTCTGCGGGCATCTCCGCACTGTGATCACAGAAGTATTCGAGAAGAGTCTCAACAAGTTCCACTGCCTTGTATTCCTCTCCCTTAACTATCGGATTGGAATAAACATGATAGAACATAAACTGTCTCATACTCATCATTGCATGATAAACTTCCGGATCCATGCAAATATCATTTTTGCCTATACTTGAACGAATAGTATTATGAATAAGATGATCAAGACGTTCCTTGGTCGTGAAACCAAGCACGCTCCCTATCTCCACCGGTACATCCGTATCAGAAAGAACCCTGGCTCTTATGGCATCATCCATATCATGATGAATATATGCAAATTTATCGGCAAGTCTGACCACCTTACCTTCAAGTGTTGACGGTGTATTCTCGGTCTGATGATTGAGAATACCGTCACGCACTTCCCATGTCAGGTTGAGCCCTCTGCCCTCACGTTCCAGAACCTCAGCAACTCTGACGCCCTGCTCACTGTGGCTGAAATAAAAACTTCTGTCCTTACCGAATCTTCTTTCAAGCACATGATTGAGAGCTCTTTCTCCGGCATGGCCAAAGGGAGTATGCCCCAGATCATGGCCGAGCGCGATAGCTTCGGTCAGGTCCTCATTAAGATGCAGCGCTCTTGCAATAGTCCTTGCTATCTGGCTGACTTCCAAAGTATGAGTAAGTCTGGTCCTGTAATGATCCCCTTCAGGATTCAGGAACACCTGGGTCTTATCCTTAAGGCGTCTGAAAGCCTTGGAATGGATGATCCTGTCCCTGTCTCTCTGGAATACCGGTCTGATGTCACACGGCGGTTCTTCCACTTCCCGCCCCCTGGTATTCACGGAAAGGGTGGCATACTGACTTAAGTTTTCTTTCTCTGCCTCCTCGAGTTCCTCTCTGATGAGCATCGCGTTCCCCCTTCGGGTTTATCTTACTTAAAGTAATTTACACCGGATTCAAAGATCTTAAGATCCTGTTCTCCGTAAATATTTATAGCAACATGGTCGCCTCTTCTCTCGGGATGAGCCATCTTACCGAATACTCTTCCGTCGGGAGATGTGATACCTTCGATGGATTCGAATGAACCGTTTACGTTCCATTCTTCATCCATTGAAACATTACCGTCAGGATCGGAATAAACGGTTGCGATCTGTCCTGCCGCCTTAAGCTTTTCGATCCACTCCTTGGGAGCCACGAAACGACCCTCACCGTGGGAAGCGGGTGAACAATATACTTTACCGTTCTCACATCCTGCAAGCCAGGGGCTTAAGTTTGAAACAACCTTTGTATATGCGATCTTTGAAATATGACGGTTGATAGTATTGTAAGTAAGTGTAGGAGAATCCGGCTTCTGGCCAACGATCTCACCGAAAGGAACCAGTCCAAGTTTGATCAGCGCCTGGAATCCGTTACATATACCGAGCGCAAGACCGTCACGCTCATTTAACAATCTCATTACCGCATCCTTTAAACGATCATTCTGGAATGCCGTTGCAAAGAACTTTGCACTTCCGTCCGGCTCATCACCTGCGGAGAATCCTCCGGGGAACATAATGATCTGGGCCTGTGAGATTGCCTTAACATATTCTTCTACGGAATCTCTGATATCCTCTGCAGTCCTGTTGCGGAAAATACCTGTAACAACCTTTGCTCCGGCCATTTCAAAAGCTCTTGCAGTATCATATTCACAGTTGGTACCGGGCATTACCGGGATAAATACAGTAGGCTTTGCAACACGGTTTCTGCAAACATGTACCTTAGGTGCATTATATACAGGCATATCGATCTTGCGATCATCCTTAACGGCCTTGTAAGGATAAACCTTATCAAGCTTCTTCTTCCAGGAATCAAGTGCTTCATTCTGAGTGATCTTCACATCACCTATCACAAAATCACCGTCTGTAACTTCACCCACAATGATCACATCAGACTTGAAATCATCTTCCGACGCATTGTCCATTTCAAGAACGATCTCACCGATCCTGTCTGCAAATATCTCATCGGCATCAAACTCATCATATAATTTTGCACCCAGTCCGTTACCGAATCCCATCTTGGAAAGAGCTGCAGGGAGTCCGTAAGCATCAAGCACATATGCTGCCTTTACCTTACCAGAAGCAATTAACTCAGCTACCTCGTCGTACATCTCCATAACTTCTCTGTAAACGGGAATATCGAATTCATCCTTCGGAACCGTAAATACAACAAGCTTATCGCCGGCCTTCTTGAACTCGGGAGTGATGATATCATCCTGTTTTGCCACATCAACTGCAAATGATACAAGTGTAGGCGGAACATCGATGTTATTGAATGTTCCGGACATAGAATCCTTACCGCCTATGGATGCAAGTCCGAATCCGAGCTGTGCATCATATGCTCCTAACAGTGCAGCGAAAGGCTCACTCCATCTCTCGGGATCTTCACTCATCCTGCGGAAGTATTCCTGGAATGTAAAATGAACTTTCTTATAATCTCCGCCTGCTGCCACTATCTTTGATACAGAAGTGAGCACTGAATAGATCGCACCGTGATACGGGCTCCATGATGACAGATAAGGATCAAATCCGTAACTCATAAGAGTAACTGTATCGGATGTACGAAGACCGCTTAAAGGAAGCTTGGCTGCCATGGTCTGTGTCTCCGTAAGCTGATACTTACCACCATAAGGCATATATACGGAAGCGGATCCGATGGATGCATCAAACATCTCAACCAGTCCCTTCTGTGAGCATACATTGAGATCGGATAACGTATGGAGCCATGCAGCCTTTAAGTCATTCTTATCAAGATCCTCCTTAACTGCAGGGATCGCGATCTTCTCAAGATAATTGTCTTCCTTTGAAGGAATATCAACCTTAACGGATGTCTCCTGATGAGCACCGTTTGTATCAAGGAAAGCACGGGAGAGATCTACTATATCCTTGCCTCTCCAGTTGAGTACCAGTCTGGGTTCTTCGGTAACTACAGCAACCTTTGTAGCTTCCAGATTCTCCTCTGCGGCATATTTCATAAATGCCTCTTCATCCTTAGGATCGATGACTACAGCCATACGCTCCTGGGATTCGGAAATTGCAAGTTCCGTTCCGTCAAGGCCCGCATACTTCTTTGTAACCTTATCGAGATCCACCTTAAGTCCCGGTGCAAGCTCGCCGATAGCAACGGACACACCGCCGGCACCGAAGTCATTACACTTTTTGATGATCGAACTTACTTCGGGTCTTCTGAAGAGTCTCTGAAGCTTTCTTTCGGTAGGAGGATTACCCTTCTGGACCTCTGCTCCGCAAACCGAAAGTGATTTCTCTGTATGTGCCTTGGAAGCTCCTGTAGCTCCGCCGCAACCGTCTCTTCCTGTTCTTCCGCCGAGAAGGATGATGATATCTCCCGGATCGGAATTAAGACGCTTAACATCTTTTCTGGGCGCAGCCCCCATTACAGCACCGATCTCCATTCTCTTTGCAACATAATTGGGATGGTAGATCTCCTTAACAAGACCTGTAGCAAGACCGATCTGATTACCGTATGAAGAATATCCGCCTGCAGCGCCGCGAACAAGCTTCATCTGAGGAAGCTTACCCTTTAATGTATCTGCAACGGGAACGGTAGGATCTGCCGCACCTGTGATACGCATTGCCTGATAAACATAGGTTCTTCCCGAAAGAGGATCTCTGATGGCACCGCCAAGACAAGTGGCAGCTCCACCGAAAGGCTCGATCTCTGTAGGATGGTTATGAGTCTCATTCTTGAAGTTTATAAGCCACTCTTCGGTATATTTCTCACCGCCATCACCCGGATCGATCTCAACGGGTACGATGATGGAACATGCATTGATCTCATCGGAAACTTCCATATCGGTGAGAACGCCGTCCTTCTTGAGCTTCTTCATAGCCACAAGCGCGAGATCCATGAGGCAGACGAATTTGTCCTTTCTGTCTCCGTAGATATCCTTGCGGGTATCGAGGTAGCTCATATAAGTTGTCTCAAGAGGTGTCCTGTAATATCCTTCTGCGAACTGAACATCCTTAAGCTCGGTAGCAAAAGTAGTATGTCTGCAATGATCTGACCAGTAGGTATCAAGTACGCGGATCTCAGTCATGGAAGGATCGCGGTCTTCCTCATCCTTGAAATAATTTCTGATATGAAGGAAATCCTTGAATGTCATTGCAAGACCGAGTGAATCATAAAGAGCCTTAAGCTCATCCTCGGACATAGCTCTGAAACCGTCGAAGATCTTAACATCTGCAGGTTCATCATACTCGCTGATAAGAGTATCCGGTTTCTCCATTCCTGTCTCTCTTGAATCAACGGGATTGATGCAGTGAGCCTTTATACGCGCAAACTCTTCATCCGTTATATTTCCGCAGATCACATAAGTCTTCGCGGTCTTAACAACGGGCTGCTCATCCTCCTTAAGGAAACGTATGCACTGCTCTGCGGAATCAGCTCTCTGATCGTACTGTCCGGGAAGGTATTCTACTCCGAATACTCTTGCACCTTCGGGTATTTCTATATCTTCCAGGAACAATTCATCAACAGGCGGCTCCGAAAAAACTTTTCTGCAAGCTCTTTCAAATACCTGATCAGAGACATTTTCAACATCATAGCGGCTGTAGATCCGTAACGATTCAACTCCGTTGATACCGAGGTAACCTGTGATCTCCTCTTTTAACTCTGAAGACTTAACCGCATACTCCGGTTTCTTCGCCACATAGATACGCCTTACGTTTCCCACTTTTAAACCCTTTCCGCCGGATGACCGGCATTAAACATATGAAAAATATTATTGAATTTCTTTTTTAAAAACAATGCACTCTATTATAGCATAATCAGTCGGTGCTCGACATCCCTGTCTCGCTATTCCCTCCTGATTACGCCAAAACATCCGTGTTATAGCATAATCAAGAGGCGTTCGGCATCCGTGCCTCACTTTTTTCCTCTTGATTACGCCAAAACATCCCTGTTATAGCATAATTCACTTCCCCTGTCCGAAGGGCATGGTCCAGAATTCG
>Ga0256407_10003694_pt1 | contig 26766 bp, 33 predicted proteins | sample RumenRJG_04DNA_FD_193489 | JGI IMG/M metagenome (GOLD analysis project Ga0256407, IMG submission 193489) | Bovine rumen microbial communities from Lethbridge, Alberta, Canada - RJG_04 | ecosystem: Host-associated > Mammals > Digestive system > Stomach > Rumen | place: Canada: Alberta... | reverse complement strand
ATATATCACATTTCTTCTACGGGCGAATCTTTATTATAGATATTTAACTATTTTTAACTTTTGTAGTCTTACCTTTATAAGTAATCTTAAGTTCTTTACATATTTCTTCACTTATTTCAGCTCCAAGATATTTTCTATATTCTTTACCAGATTTCTTACTTATTTTATTAATAAAACAAGAACCTGTTGAAGAAATATAAATTGGATATGTAATATTATCTGAATCTTTATAAGTAAACTCAGTTTTAATTGGTTCTGATTTACTTCTAATAACTTTAGTTGATTCAAATACAGTACCATTTTGTTTATAATCTTGTCCAGCACAAGTTAAAGGAACAGCTATAAGAATTATAAGACATATTAAACTTATAATGTATTGTGCTAATTTAAACATATCTATTTTCATAATTTTATAATATTAATCTTCTGATTTATGTTTATTTATAACTTCAGAAAGCGTATAACATTCTGCTACATTACTTACAAATAGTTTAACATAGTCACCATCAAGAGTATCTGAATTTATAAATACCATGTGTTCTTTATTTTCATTAATAGTTTCTTGCAGTTTTATAAATGCAATCTTATGTAGAGCTAGTGCCATAGGATTCATATTTCCCATTAGAGCTAAATATTCATCAAGAGAAGCATCTGCAATCTTATTTATAAATTCTTCACTTACTTCCAATGTAATAGTTACCATAATTTATTCCTCCCATTCTATTTTAGTTGTTGTAATATATGTTGGGGAAGCTTTACCCGCATTTATAGCTTGCTTTTTTGTGTTAAACATAAATGCTCCAGGAGTACGCCCACCACTGACGGAAGAACGATATACATTGATATATCTTTCATGTTTTTTAGGAGCCATCATTAAATCATTACTGTTTTCATCAGGTGAGTCTTTAAACCATTTACCATGAGAAAACATACTATATATTGTTTCAGTATTATCTGATTCTAATACCGCACAAACTATGCAATCATCATCGTTAGATTTTTTATCAAAACATAAAATTCTAACAGGACGACCATCTCTGGTACAAACAGGTTTACCTGCTTTAGCTTCTTCTAAATTAAAAGGTTTCATAGTTGTAAATTGATTAAAAGATTTTATACTAAGTTATATTCTCTTTCTAAAGCTTCTAATACTTTTGCTTCATGATTAGGATTAATATTTATTCCATAAGTAGAATAAACTTGATGTTTAATAGTAATCACTGGAAGTTTAGCAGCTTTAGCAACTCTTATTATTCTTTCAGCAATAGTCATAATTACAATATATTTAAAATTATATTACGTAATATCACCTCCCCCGTAGAGAAGATGTGATATTGTATTATTAATTAAATGCAGCTTTGTAAACCTCTATAATATTTCTAGTAAAACCACAGATACCATTCCATATAAGCCAAGCATTAAATAAATCAAAAGAATCCATCTTTTCTACTTGAATAGGAGATTTATCAGCTTCATTTATAAGATATTGTTTAAGTTCTTTCTTTGTCATATAGCAAGTCTTTTAGGTTTTCCATAATAATTATAATCTCTAAATTTACGCTCAACTAATTTACGAGCACGAGCAAGATTATTACTTATAACTGTTACACAAGAACAATTATCAGATTTACGAGTTGATGTGAAAAAGAATAGATGTAACATAATTGTTGATTTTAATTGTAAGTTGAATAAAATATAAAGAGGAGTGATAAACATGGCAATATCACTCCTCCCATCTAAATCTTATACTGCAAATCCCAGCATAAGGTCAGAAAGTCTATCAAGTTTCTTGATACCAAAATCACTCAGCTTAATACTAGCAATGTGATTAATAATAGTATCGTGGTCAAACACGGTCTTATTCTCACTAGAACTAAACGGATTCTTATATTCAGTACCAGCGGGAACAGTTTCTTGAATAATCTCAATTTCAGCTCTACTAAGTACAACAGAAAGAGATTCTGGATGATTAATCAAATGATTAGCTGCAAATGCAACTTCATTAATATCCTGAAGTACACTCTTAATACTAAATGCACTTACAAAGATAACATTTGTTTCACCTAGTTCAAATTCCTTTTTCTCATTTTGAACATAACCAGGAACTTGGGTATCAAGTGTTAAACCAAGTCTGGTATAACTCTCAAGTTGAGTAATGGTTACATTCTTAATAACCAAACCCTTAATACTTTTAGCACCATTCTTCAGCAACTGTGCTATAATTTCTTTGTTGTTCATAATTACATTTAATTAAATGATTAATACTAATTGCAGGTTCAGCACCTGCCTTTATTCTATATTTTATTTTAAGGTTATTCTAATTAAAGTGCTATTCATATACATCAAACTATTGAAAGTCTTAGTTAAAACAATATCTAATATATAATCCTAGCACTATATGAATAAGAGTAGATAATAATAGTCAAAACTAATACCTAGCTAAAAACAAAATAACATAACTAATACAAATGGCAAGTTGCAAAGATACAACACTTATTACCTTAGCTATTAAATCTACTCTTATTTATATTAAAGAAAGAAGTGATAATTAACATTGTGAAACTTTAGAAATATATACATCCTTGACATGATACCCAATTAAAAAAGAACAATCATCTATGTGTAGTGAAATAACACACGCTTGTGTTATTCGTCAATTATCAACTTCTTTCTAAATGGAGAGCAAATATCTATAACTATTAATATAACTATGAATATAAATTATGGAATCCGTGTCTACAATTAAAGTAATAATAAAAATAGTTACAAAATATTTGCTCTAGATGGAGAACAAAGAGGAAATACTAATAAAACACATAATAGCACAGAAAGGAGGCGTTAATTAAATATTATCCCCTTTGTTCTATATGACAGTAATATATAAGTGTAAATTCGAGTAATCTTGGTAATATTATAATAATTATAAATGTGTTTGTTGTGTGAGATAATTTTGATTAGGGAGTAAGTAGTGATAGTAAAGAGGAATTAAGAAGAGTTAAGTATGTTGGCAGGAATTAAGTTATGAGAGTTAATGGTGATGGAGAAATAGGAGAGAAAGAAGGGGAGAGGGAAATAATCTCCGAAATACAAACCAACACGTAAATCCTCATTCTACTCCTATTCTCCAAACACCTCAACTTACAACTAATCAACACAAATCTGAATTTATCTCTTCAGTAAATCTCTTAACAAGTCCACTGCAACACTTGCAATACTTAAAACAAATGCTACTACAAATGATAATACTACAATTATATGCAAAAGTTCCATTGGATAAATTACGCACGTAATTATTGTTGATACTAATAGCACTAAACAAGCAATAAGAACAGTTATTGCTATTCCGATACTTACCTTTTTCATATGTTTAATTATTAAAATTAATTCTGCTTAATGACTTACTAGTAATACTAGAACGCTTAAAAGAGTTGTGATTCTAGCATTAACTACACCAAAACTTGTTGTGTTGAGTTTGAGCAAAACTTGTTATGTTGAGAATGAGTATGTGTACTCAAAGTATTGCTCTTTGTATTCATGTAAATAGTGTGAAAAATGTGGACACCACAAACATAGTGTCCACAGTAATTATTCTTCAAGATTATCAACTCTATCAACATGAACATCAACATTAGGTCTATCTGTAGAGTATTCCCAATGACATCCAATTTCTATTGTAAACTTTGGTTGATATTGTCCACCAAGTGTAAGATTGTACTTGTTTTTGATATATCTAGCAATAAAATCTCTATTATTACTACTAATGAAACCAAGTATAGACCGACCAGCATGAACACCATCACCAATAAGAGAAACTAAAAACACATTATTCATAATAATAACAATAGTAAGGTGAGTAAAAATGTGGGTGACAATAACACATCATCACCCACAATATAATGTCAAATAATACCAAGCATTTTATCTTCTATCTTTGCAATAGCCTTCTGACCACGTTCACCAAGTTCGATACTAACAACATGATTGAAAATAGTATCATGAGCAACAGGATTTTCGTCCTGTTTTTCAGTAAACGGATTCGTTCTCACATCACCAGCAACAACTGGTTCTTGAACAATATCAATCTTAGCATGACTAAGAATAACCTGAAGAGCCTCAGGATGCTTGCCAATTTCATTGACAGCAAATGCTAGGTCATCATTCTCGCGCATCACACTATTCAGACTATAAAGAGAAACGTAGATAACACTAGTTTCTCCTTTCTCGAAGGTATCATCTTCTTGTTTGATATAACCTTCAACAGCCTTGTTAAGAGTAAATGCAACTCTAGTATAACTCTCAAGTGCAGTAACTGTAACATTGTTAACTACTAGGTTGTCAACTCTCTTAGCACCGTTTTTAAGCAGAGTGCTAACTGCATTCTTTAATGTTGCCATGTTATTTGTTATGCTATTTCTACGTTAATCAGTAACGTTACTGGCATTAGAATTAGTTTCTATGCAAAACTTATTTTGTTGAGAAAGAGGAAAAACTTGATTGTTGAGAATGAGGGCGGGGGCATTGACTTCACTTCTAAGAGCTGGGGGTGTTGCGTATATAGCTTCACTCTCACAAAATTATTCTCACCAATTTTACCCCTACTATTTTAATTTTCATTATCCGTAGCCATTGTAATATCTTCATTATATTCCTTATATTTAGCATTACAATTTTTACTATTATCCTCATTATAACTTTTACTATAATTACTCCTATATTTTTCACAAAATTAAATTCCATAATTTTCACAATATTCATTTTTATATTTAATCCCTTACTTCCCATTAGTTGTATTATCCAAAACATTATTACATTTACCTCCACACTCTAAATAATCCTTAACCACAAAACAAGAACTCTCCGTAATTTTATTTTCTCCACCTCTATCTAGTTAAAAATCGTCCATTGTTTCAGATTATCTAAGATGAACAAAAGAAAAACTCCTACTACTTTCTCAAGCAATAGGAGCACAATAACAACAACCATTTTAAATTAAAACACAATCAAAACTGATATAAACTAACACATGTAATATGAGTACTTAACCGTAAAGCATGAACATTAGTTGTTGTTATATGAAAAAGACGTTGTGTAATATATGAAAAAAGTTGTACAAGTTTATATGTTGTAATAGTAGAAATTTTATATTAAAATTATTTTTTATAATATTATATTTATATAATATTATTTTTTATTATATATAATAATTATTATTATATTATTTATATATTATATTTATATAATATATAATATATTTTATATATTTGGTACAAATATATAAAATAATATCATTACTGCCAAATTTTTTAACTTTTTTTAATATAATAATACTAGTGCTACTTATATTCAAATTAGAACTTCTACTTCTTCTCAACTTGTAAGTATTATAAACAGTCTAATTCAACTCTTACTTCTTATCAAATTACTTAACTTAATTCTTATCAAGATATTAGTAATATTGGTTATATTACGTTTGCTATTGATAATTAGAGTGTTTAGGTCTGCCAAATTTGTTAATTTTAGTTAAATTTAAGAAAAATATCATCAGCTTTAGCACCATTTGCAAAATAAGTTGTATATTTGCCGTTGAAATAATTATTGAATAACATCAAACCTGGTGTTAATATTAAAACAGATTATTCTGTAAATGTTTAACTTAATAAAATTACAACAATGAAACAATTTCAATTACTCGCAGATGGAAAGCAAGTTAATTTTAATTTTCCTACTAATCTTGAAGAGATAACTCCTGAATATCTTGAAGCTGTTACTGCACAAGTTCATATTGCTGACCATCACTGTTTGGTTGGTGTTGTATATCATGAAAGTTTAGGAAGCGTTATTATTGCTCGTAGGCAAGCTAAGAAAGGTCTAACTGGTGTAGTTGTTCCTATTTTTATTAAAGCTGGTACTACTGATAGCGAGTTTATTAAATCTATGAAATGTAAGGATAAACTTATTATTCCTTCTTCTCAATTATCTTTAGGTTATCATGTTGCTGCTCCAAAGAATGTTCTTAGTCTTGACTATTTTATTAGACATTTGGATAGAGATGTTAGTGTAGCCGCTAGATATAACAATAATTATGGAAAAGAAGAATGTTATTTTGTAGAGTTTAAACTCGTTCCAAATGTTAATATTGTTGGTTTCTATGATGAAACAACTGAAATTCCTGAACATGATAAATTTGTTGAAGTAGTTAATATAGAAGGTGGTGAATAACATCACATTTCTTCTACGGGCGGGTTTCATATAACCAATATTAGATTTATTATTTATATTACAGTTATGGCAGATGTTTTTAAATTTCCAAATAATGGATACGATGTTAAAGTTCTTCGTAAAGAAGATGTACTTGCATCAATTGACCGCAATATAGTAGATAAAGAAGTTGCTTTAGCTATTGTAAAGCGTTGTGAAGTTGATGCAGCTAATTTTCTTCGAGAAGGACGTTGGGCAGGTATTCCGTTTATTGGAAATATTCGTATTCCACAAACTGTTAAAATGCTTACTTCTGATGAATCTAAAGCTATTCTTGAAGAAGCTAAAGATACATTAGATGAAACTAGATATCTTCTATTTAGAAAAAATTATGCTAATGATATTGGCAAACAAGTTAAAATGGAAAGATATTACAGATATGTTGTAAGTAAGTTTGTTGGTAAAGCTAGTAAATTTTTTAGACGTATGGCAGATAGAGATGGTGAACTTCATGCTAGAATTGTCTGCTATACATTATGTGACGTAATACTTGATAACGCCTCTTATGAATAGATATAAGCTTATTATAGATAGTATGCTTGTTATTGACGATAATGGAATGCCTGTTCCACCAACAGTTCGTCAATTAATGGATAAAGATATTAGAGAGCTTTATACTAGAGATAAAACCAAAGATAAAACAATGTATGTAAAAGAGTGTATTGTTATTTATTATCTTGGTGACCCAAAATCTCCTGCTAAACAATCTGGTCTTAGTGATACAGAAGCTCTTAAAATGGCTATTGAACAAGCAGACCTTCCAAAAGATTATATTCCTGATGTTTTAGTTATTAGATTATGGAAACGATATTATGAAGAAAATATTACAGAAGCTGGTAGAGTTGTAGAAAATTTACTTAAAAGTATTCATAATATTAATTTGATTGTAACAACAGCTAATGACTTACTTAATCAAAAAATAGCAACAGGAATTAATGCTGATAATTTAACAGAATCTGTAAATCTTTCTGGAATAATTAATGCTCAAAGCAAAGAAATTCCTTCATTAATTAAAAGACTTGAAGAAGCTAAAGAGAATCTTATGTATGAGAAAGAAACAGAACTTTCTCGTGGAGGTAATGTTGTTAGTAGTAGTATGGATGCAGAAGCATATGAAAATGAATAAATTATGAAAACTATTATACAAATATTATCAAACAGTTTTGATACATTTACTGTAAATCCTATTATTAATACAAAATCTGATGTTAAATTTAGTATAGGAGATAAAGTTAAAATAAAATTAAATATTTTCAAAAAAGTTATTGAAAAACCTATTACAACCGAATATGGTATAGAACATCATTATCATTATGAACCTTTTTTGAATAATAATGATTATTTTAAAACAAAAATAACCAATGTTGAATTTTTTGTTAATAAAGATGCTATTATTACTCAAATGATATATGTTTGTTTATTAGATGATGAAATTGATAAAATTAAAGAATTGATTAAGTCTGATAATAATTTTATAAAACAAAATCTAGATTTAGATTAAATTATGAGAAGTTGTTACACTGATACATATTTATATTTTGATGAACCTAATCACAAATATACTGATAGTAATGGAAATGAATATATTTCTGTTACTACCATAATTGGTAATTATGTTCCAAAATTTGATGTCAAATATTGGGCACATAAGAAAGCTAGAGAACAAGGTGTCAGTGAAAAAGAAATACTTCGTCAATGGGATAAGATTAAGAATGAGGCTTGTGATAGAGGAACTATTACACATAATGGTATTGAAGATGCTATTAAAGATGTTTCAAAGTTTAAAGAAGCTATCCAATATCTTCAACAACTTGATGGTCGTTGTATAACAGTTGCTGATATTCCAAACCTCATTCCAACACCTTTAGATATTGACAAATTTAAAGAAGCTACTGAAAATAAATATCCTGAGATTTATAGAGTATTTGATTTTTATATTGAACGAGGATATACAATATATTCTGAAATTGCGGTATTTGACCCAGAACTTCTTATATCTGGAACAATAGATATTCTTTGTTATAAACCTACTGATTTTGTAATTCTTGATTGGAAAACAAATCGTGATGGTTTAAAATTTGAAAGCGGATATTTTAAAAAAGATAAAACAAGAATACCTAATCAATTAACAAATGAGTGGGTTAGAAATAATAATAAAATGCTTCCTCCACTTAATCATCTTCCAGAATGTAACGGTTCTCATTATACAATGCAATTAAGTAATTATGCTCTTCTTACTGAACGTATTTTAAATATTCCTTGTATGGGTTTAGGTCTTTGTCATATTGCTAGTCCATTTATTCTTAACGAATATGGTCAACCTTTACGAGATAGAGATGGCTATCATGTTGACCCATACGGAGAAGATAAAGTAACTTGGTATAGAATTAACTATCTTAGAAATGAAGCTCTAGCTATATTTAAAGATAGAGAATTATATCTTAAATCACAAAAGAAAACTAATAAGCCAAAACAATTAACATTATTCTAAAATGATTAATAAAGAAATTAGAGTAACATGGGTAGAATTTAAACCTGTATTATCACCTGAGAATCCTACTGAATCAGAATTAGAAGTATATCGTGATGCTTTAGAAAAATCTAAAATTAGACAATATGGAACAATTCTTGATTTTGTAACAGGATTTTTTAGTGGAACAAAAGCTATTATTGATTGTGGTAATAATAAAATTGTTAAAGTTCCTATTGAAAAACTTACTGTCGTTCGTAAACCTAAAAAGAAATGATTAAAACAAAGTTATATATTAAATGTGCCAATTATAATTTTAAATCTTTATTTAAACAATTAGGTTATAGTTATTTTGATAAAGGTCTGTATAATTTAAATATAATTGGTGTTCGCTCTAACAATAACAACTCTGTAACAAATTTATTTGATGATATACTTGTTGTTATTTATAATGACCCAGATAAAGGATTAGTTCGTAAATTATATAATATAACTACTGAACCTGGTGTTTATTATGTATGTAAAAAATTACTTAATCCAAAAGGTGCGGCTATTCTTGTTCCTGGTCAATATAGGGGATGTTGGCAACTTGGTTTACATAGAGGCAAATATACTGCACTATGTCAAAAGAAAAATGTTAAAGTTTATAGAGATTGTAATCTAGATAAACATTTTGATTTAGACCCAAAAACAATTCAATCTGGTTTATTTGGAATAAATATTCATAGAGCTAGTGAAAATAAAGTTAATGAAAGTGTAGATGCTCATTCAGCAGGTTGTCAAGTTTTTAACAATATTAAAGATTTTGAAGAATTTATTGAAATTTGTAAAAAACAAAAAGCTCTTTATGGTAATAATTTTACTTATACATTAATTAATGAAAAAGACTTAACAGATGAATGATAATGAATTTAAAGTAATTAAAATTGGGCTTATTGCATTTGGAGTTATATTTATTATTATGACTGTATTTGCAATAATTGGAATTCGCTGTTGTTTTGTTCATGGCGGTAAAGATTCGCCCGTAGAGGAAAGGAATGATATTGACTCTCTTATTGCAGTTAATGATAGTATTAAAATTAATGTTGAAAATTTAGATAGTATTAAAAATGCAAAAGTTATCGAAGTTAAAGCTCTTGACAATGATAGCACTATTAAATTGTTCTACAAGTTGGTGTCAGAGTAATGTTACTGATTCTCTTTCCTCTACGGGGGTCGTTGAACAAGAAGATAGTTTGGTAGCTATTCCTATATCTATGCTTAAGGAAGCAAATGCAAAAATGGTTGAACTTAAATATGAAAAACAAATTAATTCAGAACTTAAGCAAATAGTCACAAATGATTCAACTGTTATTGTTGGTCTTAAGCAAAATATAAGATATTATAAAGATAGTCTAAAGGCTAAAGAAAAAGAAGCTAGAAAATATAAAAGACAAAGAAATTTAGTTGCTGTATTGGCGGCTATTGCATCTGTTACCGCTATTGTATTTGCTGCTAAATAAATTATAATATGGAAAACGATAAAGGTTCTTTAGAGGAATATATTAGAAATTATCCATTTCTTCAATATATTAGAGAGGATAAGAGTCATTATGTTCATGCAAAAGATGCAGGATATGATGACCCTGATGACTTGTTTCTAATTGGTGATAGTGGAGGCTTCTTGTTAAATATTAATGAAGGTGACCGTTTTGTAAATACTCATTTATTTACACAAATGGCAGACTTTTATCGTGCTAATCAAAATCAATATACTCATTTTAAAGAAGATAGTATTCCACATAGACAGTGGAGAAAAAGAGAAGAGTATAGAAGAAAACATGGTTTTACTGCTCCTTGTTTAATGAGAAATGGAGTTCTTACAAATGTTAGAATTACAGGTAATCATTATAATTTTCTCAATTATACTTTAATGGAGCAACTTGATGAGAAATCTGCTAAAGCTACTCTTAAAGCTAAAACTGCTAAAAAGAAATATGATTTTAGTAAATTTATTGATGCTCAATTTTGGACACATCATGTAATGGAATTTGCTGAACGTAATGGTTTGTTTTTGCTTATAGATAAAACTCGTCGTGGAGGTTTCTCATATATAATGGCTGCTGAAACTGCCAATAGAATAAATCTTAATTGTAGAAAAGTTGGTATTCATGTAGCTATTGATAAAAAATATTTAACAAAGACTGGTGGTCTTACTGATTTTACAATTAATAATCTTCGTTTTTATGAAACAAGAACACCATTTAAACGTGGTATTCTTTCTACTGATGCAGAAAACTTTAGACTTGGATTTAAACTTCCTAATGGAGTTGTTTCTCCAAAATCTTGGAATAGTGCATTGTTTTCTGTATCTGCAATGAATAATCCAAACTGTGCTATCGGTAAAGATGCTGTAACAGTTAAAGTAGAGGAAATCTCTACTATGGATAATTTTGATGAATTTATGAATGTAACAGAACCTGCAATGAGAACTGGTAGCTATATTACAGGTAATCTTATTGGTTGGGGTACTGCTACAGAAGGTAATATGCAAACTTTTGAACAAAATTTTTATTCTCCTAGGTCATATAATTTTATGGCTTTTGAAAATGTTTGGGATAAAGATTGTCGTAATGAAGTTTGTGGTTATTTTAAACCTTATGCTTGGGGTTTGCAAGGTCAGGATGGCGACCAATTTGCGATGGATGAAGATGGTAATTCTAATCTAGAAGTTGGTCTTCGTATTGCTTATCAAGAAAGAAAAGATAAAAAGAAATCTGCTAAAACATTTGCTGAATATATTAACTATCTAGGTCAATATGCTAATATGCCATGTGAGTCTTTTAGTTCTGCTACAGAAAATCTATTTAGTAGTGAAGAACTTATGGCCTGGGAAGAGCGACTTAGAACTGATAATGTATTTAACTTTTATGTTGACGGAATGCTTATTGAGAAAGATAATAAAATTGAATTTAGAACAAATGCTCGTATTGAAGCAGAAGGTGGTCGACATAATGTAGATTTCTTTGATTGGATACAAGGAGTTCCTATCAAAGGACATGAACATCATCATGGTTGTATTAGAAAATGGTTTAATCCATTAAAAATGCAATATACTGATAAAGATGGAACTGTACGTACGGGTACACCTCCTGGTTTATATAGTATTAGCTATGACCCTGTAGGTGTTAATAAAGAGAATAAATTAATTACTAATAAACATTCTCATAATAGTATTAAAGTTTGGATGAATCCAACAGCCCAAAATGGATTTAAAACTGCTCTTGTTGCTGCTTATTATGGAAGACCTGAAAAACTAGAAGAGGCTGATAGAATTTGTTATCTTCTTGCAAGATATTATAATTGTATTGGTACTGTTGGAGTTGAGGTTAACCGAGGAGAAACTGTTAGTAATTTTACTAAGTGGAAAGCACTTAAATATCTAATGAAAGACCCTGTTCAAATATGGGATACTAGTCTTAAGGGTCAAGTAACTTCTACTTATGGTATTGTTATTGGAGATGGACCAAGAAAACTTGAAGGTCTTCGTTTACTTAAAGAAATGTTATATTCTGAAATTGGTAAAGATGAACTTGGTCGTCCTAAGAGATTATTTCATACTATTTACGATTATCAATCAATTCTTGAACTTAAAAAATGGAATAGTGTAGGTAACTTTGATAGAGTATCAGAAATGATTATTCGAGCACTTCAATGGAAGCTTTGTGATGTAGAAGCTGCTAAAGAACTTGCTCATAGAAAAAAAGTAATTAATGAAGAAGGTGGAAGTAATAACATATTAGATAGAGAATGGTTTTAGATTATGACTAAAAGAAAAAATTTATATAATGTAATTCCTTTAGATAGCAAGTTAGCTAAAAAGGTAATACATGAAGCTGAAAATGATATAAATAAAGGAGTTTCTCCAAATGGCTTATATTATACGGCTTATTCAGATAAGGTAAAAAATGAAAAACTAGGTAGAGGGACTATGACTATAGGCGATGGTGTAGCAGAAACTTCAGATGCTCCAAGACATTGGTTTAGCGGAAAACCTATTTTAGCTAAAGATGTTGATGATTGGACTTATAATAAATTAGTTGAAGGTGATGTTGCAATTAGAGCCGCTTATGATGATAAATATGGTACGCCTAGTGACCCTAATCCGTCTAGTAGACTTGGTATGAAACCTAGACTTGGAGCAGCACAAGTTCGTTATCAACAATATAGATTAGGCAAAAATACAGATATTGTTCTTGATGCTTTACATCACGGAAATGACACGTATTTAGGTACTGCTTTATATATAGCAGGAAAACAAAATAGTGGAGGTCGTGGTAGAATTAAGAGAGTTGAAAAAGTATTTGGAAACAGTTATTACAAATAAATTATGATAACATATAACGGAACATTTCCTCGCCAACGAGTTAGTGGTGCTGAGAAGAATAAACAAGAATGGTATGCTAATTGCATAGATTATGTTATTGCAATGGGTATATCTTTTAATGATAGAAAAGAAACAGAACTTCAACTTGGTATATTACATGATAATATACCTAATGAATTCTATAAAAAGACTCTTAACCCTTATAATAGTAATAAAGAAAAATATCAACGTTTTCCTGCTACTATGAGAAATTTTGACATAATGTCTGATGTACTTAGACGTTATGTTTCAGAATATTTTAAAGGTGTACATGAATTTATAGTTGGTGCTTGTGACCCAGAAGTTGTACTTCGTAAAAATGCTAAACTTAAACAAGAGATTGCAAGACTTGCTGCTGAAGCATTTAAACGTCAGTTTGAACAAAATCTTGCTCAATTACAACAGCAAGCTGCTCAACAAGGTACTCCTCCTGAACAAGTTAATCCACAAGAGGCAATGCCCGACCCAGAACAATTTGTTAAAGAATTTAATGAAAACTATATTGACAAAGAAAGTGCTCAAGGACAAGATATTCTTGATTATATTCGTTCTGTTACCCAAGATAGTGTTATTTATTTGTCTTCTTTCTTTAATTATTCAGCTTTAGGAGAATGTTATACATACGCAGATGTTAGAGGAGAAAATCTTTATAAAGAACATGTACCTGTAATTGAAGCTTATCCTATTCCTAATTCAAATTTCTTTGTAGAAGACCACGATATGTTTGCAAGACGTATGCTTCTTTCATATCCTCAAATTATGGATATGTTTGATGAAGTTATGTCTGATACAGATAGAGAATTTTTGGAAAAATACTATACAGAAGGAGCTGGAACTGGTGAAGGTAAAACTGAGTTTATGTATAGTCAATATTTTGAATACTATCCTGATGGCTGTGAAAAGTTTACACCAGAAGAAAGAAAGCTTTTTAAAGACGAACCTATAAATATGGCTGAACTAAATAAAACACTTTATGAAGTTTGGCATGTTGTTTGGAGAGGAGAAGCTAAGCGTGGTATTCTTACTTATATAAATGAAGCAGGTTTTCAAACTCAACGTATTGTTGATGAAGATTATAAACTTAACAAAGAAGCTGGAGATATAAGTATTGAATGGGCTTACGAACCACAGGTTTATGAAGGATATAGAATTGGTACTCGTTACAATGGAGTTTATCCTATTAAATTTAGGCCAATAGCTTATCAGCGCAATGGTAAACTTCCTTATAATGGAATAATGGAAGTTCTTCCTCTTATGGGCAAGTTTAGTATTATCAAACTTATTACTCCATATCAGATAATGAGAAATATATTCGCATATCATAGAGAAATGGTAATAGCCAAAAATAAGATGCTAGTTCTTCTTCTTCCTGAATCTTTGATTGCATCTAAGACAGAAGATAAACTTTATAAAATGGCTGCAGACGGTGTACTTCTTGTTGATGATACAGAGGATTCTAATTCTCAAAAGATGGCACAAATTCGTATGCTTAATGCTAGTCTTGGAGATTATATTACACAGCTTACAAATCTTATTGAGGCTATTAAACTTGAAGCAAGAGAGATGGTAGATATGAATATGCAGAGATATGGTGAAATTGCTCAATCTGCTGGTTCATCTACAACTCAAGAAGCTATTGCTCGTTCTTCTATGGGCAGTGTAATTATAGTTACAATGTTTGATGAAATGCGTAAGCGTGATTATCAACGTGAACTTGAATATGGTAAAGTAGCTTATATTGATGGTATTCAAACTTCATTTTTTGATGATAAACATCAACAACGTTATTTAAGTCTTGATGTTAATTCTTATCTAGCTTCCGATTATTGTGTTCTTGTTAAGAATGACCAAAAAGAAATAGACAAACTTAATGAACTTCGTCAATGGGCATTTAGTGCTGCACAAAATGGTGACCTTGATATGGCTATGGCTGCTATTACTGGTAATAATGTTACTCAAATCAAAGAAACTGTAAACAAGTTTATGGAGATTAAGAGGAATCATGAAGAGGCAATGCAGCAGGCAGAACAAATGATTAAACAAGAGGAAATTCAAGCTAAACTTGCTGAAATTGAAGCTAAAGGTGAACAAGATAGACTTACTGAACAACTTAAATATCAATATGAGATGCAGCTTAAAGCTATTGATGTTGATATGAGTTTACTTGGTAATGTTGATAATTCTGAAGTTCGAGATAGACTTTCTGCTATAGCTGAACAAAATAAAACAGATATAGCTAGACAAAAACTTGCTCTTGATACTGCTAAATTACAAGGAGATATGTATAATGCCGCTGCTGAACGGCAAGTTAAGAGAGAACAAATTGATGCTCAAATAAAGATTGCTAAGACTAATAAGAACAAGTATGACAAGTAAAGGTGCTAAAAAACGTAGGTATTTAGATGACACTAATGTTATACATATTGTTAATCAGCCTACACAATATAATGGTGGAGAAATTAAACAATCTCCTGGTAAAATTAGACAACTAACTGATAATATAGCAGGTTCTGTTAAACAGCAGCTTAGTGGTAATGCTCCCGTTTCTCCATATCTTGCTTATCCTGCAGCTGGAATTGCAGCAACTGCTATGTTTAATCCTATCACAACTTTAGCAAGTGTTGTAAAAGGAGGCATTGGTGGAGCTGTTGTTAATAAAATTAGTAAAAAGTTAACAAATAAAACATGGGGAGAAAATGTTGAAAGAGTATTAGATATAAATCCTGATGTTGCTGAATTTACTAATCCTGGTTATTTTTTAGGAGCTGGTGCTAAAATAAAAATTGCTCCTAAATTTAAAGTAAAACAAACAACAACAAATAATGCTATAAAAAAATCTTTATCTAATATTAATCCTAAAACTAATATTATTAATGATATAACTAAAGATTTTAATTATAATATTAAAGATTATCCTGGATATCAGCTTAAAGCTTTAATGAAAGGAAATACTTTAGAAAAACAACTATCAAATTCTGGTACTATTGATGTAAATAATATTAAATCTTATTTTGCAAAAAGTAATAATGCAGAAAAAGAAATTATAAATAGAGTTCTAGCATCAAAGGATTTTGTTAATAAAAAGGTTATTGATTATAATAATTTTAGAAAGGCTGTACAAGATGAAATTATAGTATATGACAGACGTCCAAGTAAATCTTATGAGGACTATGGTATTGATAGACTAAATATGTTAGAACCTACTGGTTTTGAACAACGTCGAACAACATTTGGTCATATAAATGTTCCTATATCAGAACCAACAGTAAAATTTAATACTTTTACATTTGAATCTCCTAAAGTTGGTTTAGGTAATGACACCCATTACTTTTATGACACATTAGGACATTCTAGAACTTATACTGCACCAAATGAACCTGAAGTTCTTCATGTTATGGAAAGTCAAAGTGATTGGGGACAATCTAAACTTTTACCTGTTGGGCATAGGTTTATTCCTACTAAACAAGAATCAGCTAATGCTTTACTTTTTAATGAAGCTAAAACAAATTTTGTAAATAATTATCCAGAAGCTCAAGTTAAATATTTGCATGATAACTATATTAAACGTCAACTTCAAGAAAATCTTAAATATGCAGCACAACAAGGACAAACTAAAATGAGATATCCTACAAGAGAAACTGCGGCTAAAATTGAAGGTTATCCTGTTACAGCACAATATGGAGATAACTATAATAAATTGCTTGAGGAATATAAAAGTTTAGATGCAAAAGTTGCTAAATTAAACACTGAATATAGAAATAATGGTTTAGAACCTATTTCTCAAGCTGATTATAGAAAATTGTTAAATAACAAAAATGATTTAAAAATTCTTCTTGATAAAGAGAAAAAGAATGTTAAATTAACTTACGCTCCACAATATGAAACTATTTTAAAAAAGTATTCTAGTTTTCCTAAATTATACAATAAACTTTATAAAGATGCAGATATAAGAATAGTTACTGATAATAAAGGTAATAGCTGGTATGAAGTAGATGTTCCAAAAAATTATTTAAATTCAGAATGGGAATTTAAATATGGTGGTCTTGTAACAACTAGACCTTCTTTAAAATCAGGTGGTTCTATTTATATCAAACCTTCTCATCGTGGTCGTTTAACTGAACTTAAAGCTAGAACCGGTAAATCTGAATCTGAACTATACAATGATGGAAATCCTGCTCACAAAAAGATGGTAGTATTTGCTCGTAATGCTCGCAAATGGCATCATTAAAAACTTACAACTTTAGTGCATTTCCAAGTTGCTGGTGGTGGTTATCCTAGTGGTAATCACCACTTATTTTATTTAATAATCTGAAAACGTTTCTGACGGCTTGTAATTGCTTTATAGTAGGATAGTCCACCTAAGTATAGAAAATGCAACAGAGGGGCAGCAAATATAGAAAAATGGCATATTTGATGGCAGTTTTACCTCTCGCCAAAATAGAAAATATACCTGTCTGATGTTCTACCTTCTATCATTGGCAGCAATTAATATAAAGCTAAAAAATATCAAATTCCTCATGATAATCTTGATAAAATTCTTGCAAATAATTTTGAATTTTATGGAGTTCTATATATCTTTGCAGTGACTAAAGATGTTAAACATATTAATCTTATATTAAAGTTATGGCTGAACAAGGAGTTCAAATTGATTTTGAAGGCAATGGTAGTGGTAATCTTGCAACTGAACCTGATAGACAGGATTTAGGTGGCGGAACTACTGATATTCATGCCCAAGGAAAACAAAATGGTGGAGCTGGTGGCGATGGTAATGGTGGCACTGGCGGTGAAGGCGGTAACGGTAATGGTACTGGTAATGAAGGAAATGGAGGTACTGGAGCTGGTAATGGCGATGGTAATGGTGGAGAAGGTGGAAATAATCCAAACCTTTCTTCTACGGGGGATTTAGAGCCAGGTACTGAAATTGAATTTGAAGGTCAAACTTATACCGTTGCTGAGAATGGAGATTTAGTTGATAGTGAGGGTAAAGTATTTAAAGCTAAAGCTGATATAGCTGCTTGGTTACAAGAGAACGAAATTAGTGATGGCAATGGAGAACAACCTCTTACTATTGATTCAATTCGCGAAAGTGTAGGAATTGATATTACGGATGAAGCTGGTAAGCCTGTTGCTTTTACAAATGACGCTGCTGGTGTTAAATCTTATATTGATTCAGTTCTTGCATTAAAATCTAATGAAGTAGCTCAAGGCGCAGTTAATAAATTATTTGCAGATAATCCTGAACTCAAGCAATTTATTGATTATGTTAAAGTTACTGGAAGTGCTAGGGGATTTGGTGAAATTCCTGATAGAAGTAATATTAAACTTGATAAAGACAATGCTACTCAGCAAAAGGCTATTATTCGTATGGCTGCCGAAGAGTTTGGTAATAAGTCTATGAATGAGTCTTATATTAAGTATCTTGAAGAGTCTGGTGGCTTATATGATGTAGCTAAAGAACAGCTTGAAGCTCTTGTTGGTAAGGATAACGCTTATCGTGAACAACTTCAACAGAGAGCTGAAGCTATGCGAGCTAAAGATGAAAAAGATATTGCAGAGTATTGGCAATCTGTTAACGATGCAATTGCAAATCGTGTAATTGGAGGTTATAAGATTCCTGATAGTATTGTTAAAGAAATTAATGGACAAAAAGTTACGTTAACTCCTGATGATTTCTATAAGTACGTTGCTGATGCAGCTGAAGAAACAGAAGATGGAGTTATTCTTACTGGATATCAAAGAGACTTAAATAAATTGTCTAAGGAAGAAGCTCTAGCTAAAGAACTTCTTGATGCTTGGCTTATGTTTACAGGTGGTAGTTATAAAGACTTAATTGATATGGCTGTTAAAGAAGATAAAGTTCGTAAATTAGTCATTAAGTCTAAAGAACAACGTACTGCTCGTACTGTTAAAATTACTAAGCCAAATACAGGCAAAGTTAATCCTGACGATATTATTCTAAGTTAATCTTTTATTTATTAACATTTAATTAATTTAAGTATGTCTTACAAACTTAGAGAAGTATCTCGTGGAAATTATGATGACCGTGGTTACTCTAATGAGGAAACTATTGCTCATCTTATGCTTACACATCCTGCGGAAATTAATAACATTCTTACCTATACTTATGGTATGGATGATGATAGATTTCCTCTTACTTTCTTAACTGAGGGTCAAGGTGCTGCTGGTGTAGTAGATATTGCAACTGAACAATGGACATGGAAAGTTATGGGTCGTTCTCGTTACAATGATTATATTGTATGGTTCGATACTAACAATACTACTCCTGGTAAGGGTGGTGCTATGTTTGATGTTGAGTTTAAGACCCATTGGTTGATTGAACAATATGGCTTGATTGCTCCTGATGGTGTTACTCAAGTTCGTATTATGAAAGACCTTGGTGAAGGTACTCATGGTGGTTATCTTTATCGTTTGAAGCTGACTAGCCCTAATCCTAATACTTTTGTTTCTGCTGATAATCTTAAGGCAGGTAAGTATTGGAGTATGACTGCACCTACAATTAGTGCTTCTTATAGTAAGGGTAATCGTTCTAATGTTATGGGTCCTGGTAAGATGACATCTCAACTTGAGTATCATCGTTACTCTAAGGAAATTGCTGGTAACATTAGTAATACTGTAGTTACTTACGAATTTAAGACTAAGGGTGGTGGTACAACTAACCTTTGGATTAATGAAGAGATGCGTCAGCATGATATTCAAATTCGTATTATGGATGAAGAGCGTCTATGGTTAGCTGAATATAACCGTGACGAACGTGGTGAAGTTACTCTTATTGACCCCGATAATGGTCAGCCAATTCCTCATACTTCTGGTATGATTGAGATTTGTCGTGAGAGCAACTATGATACTTATGGAGAGTATCTTACTCTGAATAAGATTACTCGTAGTATTGGTGATGTTCTTGATAAGGACACCGATACTGGTACTATGGAAGTTGTTCTTATGGGTGGTATTGGTTTCATGGAAGACTTTGACCAAGCTATTCGTAATGATGCTAAGAGTGAGGGCTTTGTTACTCCTCTTGGTGATAAGATGATTGAGGATTGGAATGGTGGTCTTTCTTATGGAAAGTATTTCCGTCGTTACAAGACTGTTGATAATCATATTATCACTGTTCAGCATCTTCCTTTCTTAGACCGTGGTACTATTGCTGATAATGATAAGGCTAATGGTAACATTCATCCTCGTACTGGTCGTCCTATGAGTTCTCACCAGGCATTCTTGCTTGATATGAGTACTTATCAAGGTGAACGTAATGTTCGTAAGGTTCGTCTGAAGGGTCAGATTTATCTTAGTGGTGTTCTGAAGGGTCTTACTCCTATTCCTGCATCTTGGGGTGGTGTTCCTCAGAATAGTATTGCTACTGAGATTGATATGTCACGTTATGAGATTAAGAACACTTACGGTCTGCAAGTGAACAACGCAACTAAGATGATGCAGTTAAAGTGCGTTCTCTAAAAAGTAATAATAATTAAAGATAAATGAATATGCCCATTACTAATCCTACAACTCAGGCTGGTGGAGCACCTGAAAATTCTAGTCAAGCACCTAGTCCCGTTGGAAAAGATGCAACTCTTGAACAAGAGTATACAGATAAGCGAAGTGTAACTATTAGTCTTGTACATAATTACTCTAATTATCGTAGAGTAAATATGAAAGTTCTTGGTCAGCGTAAGGAAACCATTGGTTCATCTGTTCGTTCTTGTCAAGTTCTTTCATCTAATGCAGAAGAAATAGCTGCGTATTTTCCACAACTTATTGGATTGTCTGCTAATCATCCAGATTTTATTACTCGTGTTAAAGCTTGGCTTAGTAATATACAGTTTACAATTAATGAGAATGATGTAACTCTTGATACAAGTTTTGTATATAAGAGAAAAGCTGATTATTTAGCTATTAAAGCTCAAGAAGATAAAATCAATGACGATTTTGATAAAGTAGATAGAGCAAATACTTCTGCAATTAAGGATGCAGTTAAGAAAAAGGTTGATGCTCTTAATGCTCTTGAAAGTTCTAAACATAAGTATGGTCATCCTGTTAATCTTGAGAACTATCTTATGTATCGTCATTGTCTTCTTTATAATGATGTAGCAAAGGACATTGCTCTTATTAATTCTGACCCAACTCTTCGTTTCTATATTAAGGACGAGGCTAAGGAAGCAGAAAAGGCTAAGAAACTTACTGAACAAAAGACTAAAGCAATGAAAAACTTTGTTGAACTTAGTGGTACTGATGCTAAGTTTAATGCTGTATTTGTTGCTATGTGTGTTTCTCGTAATGAGAATCTTTCTGAAGCTCTGCTTAAAGACCGTAGTGAAAAGGTTTCTATGCTGATTGAATATGTTAATTCTAATCCAGATAAGTTTAACAAACTTGTTGATGATAAGAATATTCAACTTAAAGCATTTATTGAAACATTAATTACTCGTGGTGAACTTGTACGTTCTGAGTTCAATCAACAAATTAGTACAGCAGAAGGAACATTTATTGGTTCTAATATGAATGAAGCTGTTGCTTGGTTTGAGAATCCTGAACATAAAGATGTTCGTGATGCTTACGAAAATAAACTTAAAATGTTTTAATTGATACAATTATGGATATAGCTGAAATGCACATAGCATTTAGACAATATGCCCAACAAATGGGTATGCAAAATGTTCGTGCTATTCTTCCAGAACAGATTGATATATTAATTAATCAGTCTATTATGGATAATGTAAATCAGCTTATTCGTGATAATATTAGTGTCACCAATGATAGAGTTATCACAGATAATTCTAAGATAGCACAAGTCAATGCTTTTAGAACATTGCATGATGTGGTAGAAGCTGAAATAACTGTAGGTAGTGAAGAATCAGAAAATTCTATATTTACTTATAATCCAAAGAATAGGTTATCTGGACTTATAAAATATCTAGGAAATAGAGATAATACTACTCCTTTTCCTAAATATATGTTTCTTACAGATATAAGTATAAACTACATAAGTGGAGATAATACAGAGCTTATAACATCTTGGTATCCTGTTAGAATTATAGATAGTGCTTATTTGGCAGATAGTCTTAATGATTTTATTCTTAAAAATCGATTTAGAAGCCCTATTGCATGTATCTATACAAATAATATTATTGAACTATATATTGATAAGTTTAAACAACAAGAAGCTGGTGTTATTGACCCAGTTATTGAAATTCAATCAGGAACTACAGCTATTCCACTTAGACCACATGCACTCAGATTAGATATAATTAAATATCCTCGTCATGTTAAATATGTTGAAGATATATCTGAAGGTGTAAGTGTAGATTGTGACTTACCTGAAAGTATGCATGGTGACATTGTTAAACACGCTGTTGATTTATATAGAGTTGCTTTGAATGGTTCTCTTCAAGGTCAGCAAGAAGCTGAACAAGCTCAACAAAGAGAAAACATAAGAAACAACTATCGTAATGAAGGTAATTAACGTTTAATTTAAATTAATATGAAACAACTTTTAATTGTTAATAGTGCTAAGGCTCTTAATGCAGGCGCATCATATGCTACTGATTTGAGTGGTCTTGAAGCTGGTGCTATTGCATTCTTTGAACTTGGTGACAGTGCTCTTCTTTCTGCTGCTCCTACTAAGAACTTTGGTATTGCTCTTGGTGGTGGTGCTGATAAGATGCCTTTTATTATACCTGAGGTAGATTTAGCTACTCTTATTGTAAATAAGGCTGAACCTCAAGTAGGTAAAGCTTTTAAGCGTAAGTTTACTATGCCTACTCCTGTTGTAGGTAAGGATTATACAGTTGTTCTTGTTAAGAAAGCAACTGTTCCTCATGAGCGTAATACTTGGACTTGTACTGTAACTGCTGCATCAACTACTGCCGCAACAGAGGCTGCTAAGTTTAAAAAGGTAATTGAAGATAAACTTGGAGATGTATTCACTGTAACTGTTTCTGGTGCAGCGGTAACTATCGATGGTAAGACTGTTGGTGATGCTTGGGAAGCTAAGTTTGCTGATGCTCTTACTGGTACAAGTTGGGCTGGTAGTACAGATTATGTAGATGCTGAGCCTAATATTGGTGATAAAGCTTATATCCAGGATTTGGCTTCTCGTTGTGCTGCTGGTAAGGGCTTTACTGATACTCATGAATTCGGTCCTAGTGTATATCCTGGTTATCCTGAGGCAGTAGAGAATACAACTTATAATGTATATACTCTACGTTTCAAGGTTGGTCGTGCTGCTAGTAAGACCCGCGATGAGCGTGTAGCTCAGTTGGTACACATTGCAGTTCCTGCAAGTGCTACTACTCTTGTTGCTGCTATTGAAGATATTCTTCTTCCTAGTGATGAAGGTAGTGGCAGTGCTAGTGGCAGTGTTTAATCTAACTTCATATCATTCCATCACCTCTACGGGGGTGGTGGAATAAAACTTTAACGTATGAATGATACAAACAATTAATGAAATAGTTAATGAAAGTGTTCGTAGTTCTTCTTATGTTACAGTAATTATTTCAAGTTGTGTTTTTATTTGTTATACTTTAATCGTTAAATTAATAGATTATTTTAAGGCTAAGAGTCGTAATGCACCACTTGTTGAAATCGCAAACGCCCTTAGAGAAAATACAACAAATATAGTTAGATTAAATAGTGTATTAGATAAAACTTTAAAAGATGCTGAGAAAAAAGAAATTCGTCAATGTGAAAAAGCAATAGATTTATCATTTAAAGCATTTGGATACAGACTTGCTCAAGAATGTATTGCGATTATTGCTCATAATAACATTGAAGAAAATAAAGAGTTAATTCTTGGTAATATAAATAAGCTAGTTAATACCGAATATTATAAACTCTATTCTACTCTATCAATCTATGAAATAAATGAAATAAATGTTGCAAGTAAATTAAAAGAAGAATGGATACGCGAGATTGCAGCTAATCTTATAGCTATTATATATGACGGACAAGAACCGATAACAAGAATTACTCAAATAAATAATAGACTTAGTATCTATATAAATGAGTATTCTACTTTCATTAACAACAAAATCTTTAATACATAACGTTTATGTTTTACAAAGAAATATCAAATAGTGCAGCCGTTGATGTCTTAAAAACTAAGATGTCAGCGGCTGCTGATGCTATACAAATACTTGTAAGTGAAGGATATATTCCAAATAAAAGAAAAAGTATTATTCTTAGTTGGACAAATATAATGATTCAAGCATATGCCAATTTTGATATTTTATCTGAGGAACAGCAAAGCAAATTAAACAGATTGTATAATAGATTGTTGAATTTATAAATAATAATAATATGGCACTAACAGAAGATTATATTTATATTACTATTCCAACAAGATATATTGAAACATACAATCGAATAGCAATATTGCTTGCAAATTATGGAGAGCAAATGCTTAAAGATTGTAATGTTCGATGTAAAGATAAAACGCATGACATAATAGATTGCTATAATATGTTTAATGCGGCGATTGCAGCAAATGAATTAGGTAATACAAAACTGGCAGATACTATAATTCACTATGTTAATGCAAATTTAACACAACTTTATAAGAGATATAAAGATACTGGTGATGCTCCTGAACCAGAACCAACACCTGTAGAAACCACATATTGGTATGTTGGACAAATAACTAGAACTAGACCACAGTTTGAAGAATTATCTGCAGAACAATTAATAAATAGTGCTAAAGCTTATTCTGTACTACAAACGACTGCAAGTTTTACGATTAATAATTCTTGTTGGTATTGTATGATACCTGAAGGTGAGGATATTAAGAGTGCTAAATATACTGTTAATGGTATTACAAGTACATTTACAGAACAAGAAATCAAGAATGGTTTTGTAACTGATGTTACGCATGATGACATAGAGATTGATGGTATTACATATAAGATTTATGTTAACAGAAATACTGCTCTTGTAGATAGTAATGCTGCTGCAAGTTTCACATTAAAGACAAGATAATATGGCAAAAATTCCTAAAATACCTTTAGGTGGACCAATACAAGTTGGAGCTTCTATACCTAGTGTAGATGCTAAATATGGACCATATGCTTCTAAACAAGATGCAATGGATGCTCTTGGTGAAGACGGGATGGACGTTATTTGTATTGGTCTTACTGTAGGTATTATTGAAAACAATCAAGTTGTTGAATATTGGTTTCAAGGAGGTGCTACAATAAATCATCTTGTTAGGAAATCTAACGACCTTAAAATAGTTGATTTAAAAGGACGTACAACTAATGTTGTTCTTCCAGCTGATGCTTCTAATAGTATATTTACATATAATAATGAATCAGTTGAAGTCATACCTTGTATATATGAAGGTGTTAATGTAATATTAGTATATTGTAATGTTATTGATGGTAATGAAACTGTTGATAAATTATATTTAATTAGTGGAAGAGCAATTCTTAATATTTGGAATATTGATGATGCTCCAAGTTGGACTGAATATTATACAACTAAATCACAAGTTAAAGCTATTAAAGATGTAATAAGTTCTTTAACTTTAGAGAAATAAAATAAGTTTTTATAATTAAATAAATTATTAAAATTATGGCATTATTGAAATTTAATCAAAGCGGTAAAACCCGTACATGGGCTACTTCTAATGAAGCTGAAGCCGATGTGATATATTTCTGTTCTGATGGTACTATTGTTCTTAATAAACAAGTTTGCGGTTCATATTCTGTAGAAGCTACTAGTGGTAGAACTAGCAAAGTTGGTAAAGTAAAAGTTAATGGTACTGATATTACTGTATATGAGCATCCTACTACAACAGCTCAAGCTGCTGCTGCTAAAAAGGTAGGCTATGACGATATGGGTCATGTTGTATTAGGAGATAGCCTTACTAAAGGGGATGTAGGATTAGGTAATGTAGATAATAAATCTGCTGCTACTTTGAAGAGTGAATTTACTGGTAGTATTGCAGATGGTAATACAGGATTTGTTACAGGTGATGCAGCTTATGATGCTTTAGCTCTTAAACTTGATGCTAATAAACGAGGAGCAGCAAACGGTGTTGCATCATTGGATAGTAATGGAAAGGTTCCTGCTACAGAATTGCCTAGTTATGTAGATGATATTATTGATATTATAGGTTGTTATAATTACTATGATGAACTTTATAGACCTTTAGAAGATGGTAAACTCAAGTTGAATCCTACTGCTTTAGATTTTACTCCAGATACTAAAATATCACCTACTGCTGAACCTGGAACATATTATATGGCTTTATATCATACTCTTGGTGGTAGTAATCCTGGAATATATCACTATGTTTCAGGTATGACTTGGACTAGAGAATATGGTGAAACTGGTAAAATATATATAGAAAGTTCTACAAACAAACAATATAGGTTTGCTGAAGAAGATTATATTCCACATGAAGTTGTTGCAAGTCCAGGTACTCTTGATGATATTGTAGATGGTACTACTAATAAGCACTTTACTGCAACTGAGAAGACTAAGTTATCAGGTATTGCAACTGGAGCCAATAATTTTAATGTAAACTACGATACTACTAACAAGAAACTCACAAAAACATCTAATGGTACAACTTCTGATGTAGTAAGTGCTGCTACATTAAAGACTGATATGGCTT
>Ga0256407_10003693_pt1 | contig 26767 bp, 31 predicted proteins | sample RumenRJG_04DNA_FD_193489 | JGI IMG/M metagenome (GOLD analysis project Ga0256407, IMG submission 193489) | Bovine rumen microbial communities from Lethbridge, Alberta, Canada - RJG_04 | ecosystem: Host-associated > Mammals > Digestive system > Stomach > Rumen | place: Canada: Alberta... | reverse complement strand
GCGCTCCATTCCGCCGCCGCCGTGCGTCTGGAAGATACCGACGGTCTTATCCTTGAGTGCGTCTTTGTTCTGTGTCACCCACGTGCGAACAGGCGGCGCCATCGTGCCCCACCAGTCGGGCGTGCCGACAAGCACGACGTCGTACTTCGCGAGGTCAAGTCCCTCAATCGGCTTGATCGGGCGCAGCTTCTTGCCGTAGCATTCCGGCTTCGCCTCATCGCAGCACTTGTTGAAGTCGCTGTTGTAGGGCGTCTCGGCCTTAATCTCGAAGAGCGCCGCGCCCGCCTTCTTCGCGATCGTCTCCGCCGCGAAACGCGTGTTGCCGCTCCACGAGAAGTACACGACAGCCGTCTTGCCCGCGGACACGGCTACCTTGTTTGTGTCGGTCGTTCCGTTTGCCGCCGCTTCCTTCGAGCAGCCCAGTCCGAGCGCCGCAACGCCTGCGGCCGCGCCCATGTTCTTGATGAATTCTTTCCTGTTCATTTTTTGTTTCCTTTCTTTGTTGTTTTTGCCGCAAAGAACGCAAAGATCGCAAAGCGTCAAAGCCGTTTCATCACTTTCTTGCATTGAAACTTCTCTGAGCCAAAGTTTATGAGTAACCCATGTTCCAATTTCATTGCTTTCAAGTAATTCAATAATTGGGCAAGATGGATTGGAAGAAGTGATGAAACGGATTTTAATTCAACGACTATTCCTTCAACGACCAAATCGGCAACATACTCACCGATGATATAACCATCTTCATCTGCGACTTGTATCGGTAGTTGAGATTGTACAGACATGCCAGCCTTAACCAGGCGATGGGCCAATCCATTTTCATAGACCTTTTCGAGATAACCTACACCAAGATAAACATGCAAGTCATAGGCCACCTGTCTGATTTTGTCGCAAATTATGTTCGCTTCCTGCTCCGTCATTTTCTTCTCCCTCATGCCTTTGCGTCCTTTGCGTTCTTTGCGGCTAAAATCATCACGCACGATACGGAGCCAGCAGGTTTGGCAACTGGAGCTTGGCGAAGCGCCCGACCCACTCCTCCGGATCGAACTTCGTGTCGCTCATGCACCAGCACGTCATCATGCCATAGAGCTCGCTCATGAAAAGATGCACGAGCGTATCGACGGGGGTGTTCTTCTTCAGCAAGCCGTCCTTCATCGCATCGTTGAGGAAATCCGTCAGGTGCCTGTGATCGTACGCGTACTTGCCGCCGCACATCTCCCCCGGCGAATCGGACGGGTTGATCACCTCGCGCACCCACTGACGGCACAGCTCCACGCCGCCACACGTCACGCCATCCATGAATCCCTTGAAGTAGAACGCCAGCTTCTCGACGATTGTGCCGTTGTGCTCGCGCGCCTTGCGGTCCACGTCGCTGAACCACTCCTTGCAGCATTCGAAGATGATTTCCTCCTTGCGCTTGAAATAGACGTAGAAGGTGCCTTTCGCCACGCCGCAGGCTCGAGTGATGTCCTCGACAGACACGTTGGCAAAACCTTTCTTCTCAATGAGGGAACACGCCGTGGTGTATATTCTCCGGCGCGTTTCCTGCGCGTTTTCCTGCCGCTTTGTCACTCGATAACCTCCTCTGGGATGAAAGACGGCGAGCATTGTATCACATCACCGACCGCAAGTCAATGACTCCGAGTCAGTTTTTTTGTCCGACTGCCAATCGTCACATGGTTACAATTCCTTTATGATGCGGGCAGGAACGCCGGCGACGACTGTGCGCGGCGGCACGTCCTTCGTCACGACCGCGCCTGCGCCGACAATCGCACCTTCGCCAATTGTCACGCCGGGACAGATCGTCACCCGTGCGCCAAGCCACACCTTGTCGCCGATGACGACAGGCTTGGCAAACATCCCGCCGCGCTTCTTGGGATCGGAATCGTGGTTGAGCGTCGCGATGATCGTCTGCGGACCGACAAGAACGTCGTCGCCGATGGTGATGCCTCCCTGGTCCTGGAACTGACATCCGGCATTGATGAACACGCGCTTGCCGATCTTCGTGTTCTTTCCGCAGTCCGTGTGGAACGGCGGGAACAGTCCGAACGATTCGTCAATCTCGCTCGCCGTCAGTTGCGACATGAGCGCACGCACTTCCTCGGGCGTATGGTACGCGCCGTTCAACTCCGCAGTGATCTTCAGCGCCTCCTGGGAGAATGCGTGAAACGCCTGATGAAGCGCACTCCCAGCGAGGATGTACTCCGTCTCGGCCATCGTCTTTCTGAATTCTTCGACTGTCATATCTCATTCCTCAAGTCTGAATATTTCACGCAGAGGCGCGGAGAGGCAGAGTATGCAGAGGTTTTTGCCACACACATCTTAATCATTACTCTGCACTCTCGGCCTCTCTGCTCCTCTGCGTGAGAAACACTCACTTCAGGTACTTTCTGTAGAACGTCTCGATGCGGTCGAAGGGAATTGCGCCCTTCCCACCACCGTCATAGAGGTCGCAGTGCGACGCGCCGGGAACGATGACGAGCTCTTTGTTCCCGCCCTTGAGCATCTTGAAAGCGGTCTCGCCGAAGTAGCGACTGTGCGCCTTCTCGCCGTGCAACACCATCACCGCGCACTCGATCTCGCCTGCGTAGGCGAGCAGCCTCGCGTTGATGAACGAGAGCGCGGACGTCTTGTTCCAACCGCCGTTCGAATTGAGCGAGCGCGCATGGTAACCGCGCGGCGTCTTGTAGTAGGCGTGGTAGTCTTTCACGAACTGCGGGGCGTCGTCCGGCAGCTTGTCAGGAACGCCGCCGCCAAGCTCGTAAGTGCCTGATTTGAAGTCCTTGATCCGCTGGGCGTTCATCGCCTCCTTTTTCGCCTTGCGTGCCGCCGCGCTGTCCTCCTTGTCGAAGTAGCCATTCGCCGTCACCCGCGTCATGTCGTACATCGTCGAGGCCACCGTCGCCTTGACGCGGGTATCGACCGCTGCCGCGTTGATGGCGAGACCACCCCATCCGCAGATGCCGAGAATGCCGATCTTGTCGGCGTCAACGTCATCGCGCGAGATCAGATAATCCACCGCCGCCTGAAAGTCTTCCGTGTTGATGTCGGGCGAGGCCACGTAGCGCGGCATACCTCCTGACTCACCCGTGAAAGAAGGATCGAAGGCGATTGTCAGGAAGCCGCGTTCTGCGAGCGTCTGCGCATAGAGACCGCTCGACTGCTCCTTGACCGCGCCAAACGGCCCCGAGACCGCAATCGCCGCGAACTTTTCATTCCCTACCTTCGACTTGTACACGTCGGCAGCCAGCGTGATGCCGAAGCGGTTTTTGAATGTCACCTTGGCGTGTTCCACCTTGTCGGACCTCGGGAACGTCTTGTCCCACTCCTGCGTGAGCAGGAGGGACGCGCTTGTCGCGTCCGCAACGCAGACTCCACCAGCGGCCAGGGCCGCTATCGCAAGTTCTTTCATCATCTCCATTCTCCTTGTTTATCGCGCCGTAGCCCGAGGGGCGTAGGCGGATTGTTTGTTGTTGACCTATTGAGTCGAAAAAAGAAAACGCTGCTAGTATAACCTGTTCCGCATGAAATAACAAATACAGATTTCTTATCATACGACATAACCTGTGATTATGGCACGTGTCCAGATTGACCATAGCCACGATTTTTGCTATAATAAACTTGTTTTCTTTTGGGGTACTATGCCCTTGAAAGGAAAGTGAGGTAAAAAATGGCAGTTGACACGACAGAACTGAGACGAAATGCGGATTGGTACTACGCCAATCTCGACTCTCTTCTGCCGAAGTATAATGGCAAGTACATAGGCATTTCAGATTGTAGCGTTGTTGGCGTGTTTAACACCTTTTCAGGTGGTGTGGATGAAATGATTGGTTCGGGGCATTGTCCGGGTTCGTTTATCGTCCACCAATGTGTCGATCTCGAAGAGGAAAAGAAAAGATTCTTTTCTCGCATGCCAAGGATGGTGTTCAGGGAAGTGTCGAAATGAATGCCATACAGACAGAATTTCCAGGAATAGTTCGTGCCGTCGTCACCGAGATTGGCATAGTGACTGGCATGGCCGGTTCTGTCACCGAAGCGATAAAATGCAGAGCTTTGTGGGATACTGGCGCAATCTACTCGGTCATAAGCAAATCCTTGGCCGACAAACTGGGGTTGTTCCCGACCGACACTCAACGCGCCTACACGGCGCAGGGATTTTATGAGGCAAGCATCTATCGCGTCGATATCATGCTCCCGAACAACATAGTGGTCAAGGGACTGCAAATCGGCGACGGCGAATTTCAAGATTTTGATTTCCTTATTGGCATGGATGTGATTTCGCTTGGCGACTTCCATCTGACGAATGACTGCAACACGGTTTTCAAGTTTGTTATTCCGCCTGAAGAACGTCCGAATAACCGCGACCACCAATCTTAAATCTCAAATCGTGGAAACTGAAATGAAAGGAACAAGTCCATAGACAGTTAAAACGATAAGGCGGGGAGAAATCCGCCGAACAGCAATTTGCAATGCTGCAAAGCAGTCGCCGAACGAAACGTGAGAAATTTTGTGGACGACACTATGCAGAGGGAAACGCAACAGCGTTTACCTCGCTTGTGTTTCCACATAGGTAAATCTCACGACCTCGTTCGGGACACGAGCGAGGTTTTCTTTTACCTTGATTTCGTGTCTGACAGTTCAAAGCAATGCGACACGAAACAAGGACAAGCCCGATCCTTGCGAAGTGAAACTAAACCGAGGGCGCAAGGAAAACAAAATGAAAAAACTGATGATGGTTGCGGGTGCGATTGCGCTTGCTGGAATGATGGTCGGTTGTGCCACCGGCAAAACCGGAGAAGACAAGGTTGCTGCATGGCAGAAAGATCGCACACCCGTGGAGGTTCTGAAGTCAAAGATTGAGATTAAGGCTGCTGGCGCAGTCGTAGAGGCGCTTGACGTTACGCCGTTCGCTGTCTACAAAGCAATCGCCGACAAAGTGGACAAGGCTGCGGTCATGGATCGTTACCGCCAGATTTACCTCGGGTATGTTGGGGACATTAAAGCGCTTGAAGAGCAGGGCAAGTCAAAGGAGTCCGCCCGTAAGGAAGTGTATGCAGCGCTGGCCGCACAGAAAAATGGGGCGGAAACGATTGCCAAGGTGAAAGAATACCTGAAAGTAGCCAAGGAGACCGACTTCGAGGCCATTATGGCATGGGTTCAGAAATTCACAGAGGAACTTCAAGCCGCAGGGCAGAAGTTTGCAGACGAGTCGCCCAAAGCACTTCAGCAACTTATGGACATCGCACAGAAGGAGGGCGGCATGGCCATCATGAAGATTCCTTCGCAAGGAAAGGATGACCTTGCTGTCGTAGGCAATCAATTGGCCGATGCGGGTAAGGGACTCGCTCTCTACGTTGAAATGATCAACGCTGACAAGAATGCCGCCAAGATGCAGGCGGAATATCCCGTTGAAGAATAATCGGACAATCTTATGCAACGGCCATCGCGCTGTTTGATACAGCGCGATGAGCCAACTTTTACCAAGGGAATCGGAGATGAAAAAAATCAACCTTGCCGCAATTTGTGGCATAACGGCCGCGATGTTGATTTGCGGTTGCGCAAGTACGACTGGTGATGGTCGTGCCCTCCCGCTTAAATTCTATACAAGAGCGGAGCTGGAGGATATGGACACGGTTCAGTTACCGTCCAATTACAGTGTGGATAACTTCAAGAAACTGCAACTTGGCGTTGCATTCAGCGTAACGTCGAAGGATGGTAAGGTGAAGGTTGATCCTGCACTTTCTGGTCGTCTCCAGACGGAAATGGCAAAACTGAAGCGTTTTACGGTATTCTCCATGCATAACCGCAATGGCGTAAAGGCGTTCCAGCGAGTTGCGGACATGGACGAAAGCGTAAAACTTGACGAGGCGTCTGATGTCAAGAACATCAATCTGATATTAAATGCAACAATGGTCGTGTCCTGTGACATACAAACCCTTTACAACGAGAGGGTGCTTGTGTACGTAGCAGATTGCGACTTCAGCTGCGAAGATCTGAAAACGCGGGAAGTCCTATTTGCCGAAAAGGCAAGAGGCGTCTATAGCCGCAAGGTCCGTTATTCTCTTACGGGTACGAGTTACGGTTCAACGGAAGAAGCTGTCGCTATCCAGTCCGCCGCCTTGCGTGCGCTCGCCATCATGGCAAATAAACTCGGTAACACTTTCCCGACTGGCGGGCGCATAACAGGTATATCCGGTTCAGGAGAGACGATGGCTCTGGCAGCTGGCTACAACGAAGGTATTGGCGCCAAGCAGCAGGTCGCGATATTCCTTACGGAGGAAGGTCTCGACATTCCGCTCGCTTTTGCCGAAGCCGCGCCGAAGAATGACGGGACGTCCATGCTCAGCGTGTACAAGTGGAACACCGGCCACAAAGACGCCAAGCCAATCATCAAGGAGCTTCAGGAATCGCCGCGAAAATTCTTGAAGAACTACAAGGGAGAAAAGAAGGACGGTCTATACGCCGTTGCCTTCGGAATGCCAGTTCCGCCGGACTGGGAAAAGCAAGGGCCTGCCAAGTGAGGAGAAGGAAATGATCAAGACGAAATTTTTTCTCTGCTGTCTTGCCGCGTTTGCGGCGGGGATCGCGTCAGCCGTGGTCCCCGCCGCCGTTGACGCAACGGTCAAGCAGATGAAGACAGATGGTGCGGAAGTCCGCGCCGGATTCGACAAGTCGATTGGCGTATTCGTTGTTGCGTCGGGAAACGCTGAGATAACTGGAAGCAAGGCAAAAGCCAAGACTGCGGCTCGCGTCAATGCCCTGCAACGCCTCGGCGAATTCCTCGGCACACAGGTTGCGGCGGCATCCCGACATGAGGTAAGTGAGGCGACCGCCAATGGTCAGACGGAGGTGAAGGAGTTCTTCTCGTCCATTACTGAGGTGCAGGTACGCCAATTGTTGAAAGGAGTTCAGGACTACGGTTTTGATTCAGATGGAGATGACATGATTGCCATCGTCTATCTTACTACGAAGGCGCAGGACAAAAGTGGAGAACTCCAAAATGCACTGTACGCCTTGGGAGACACGGGTACGGTCAAGGCCGTAGGCGAGGGGAAAACGCACGATGTCGCCGTCCAGATTGCACTTCGTTCAGCCGTTGAACAGGTCGTGGGAACGCTCGTCGTCGGAGAAACGAAGATTGCGGACAACGCGGCCGTGCTAAACAAGATATTCGCCGGTGCCGAAGGGTTCGTGGATGAATATCGAATCACGGCGGAAATGTCCGTGACGGTAGGAACGCGAATAGAGCTCGTTGCGAAAGTGTCAAAAAAGAAATTGCTGGATTCATACCGCAATTACCTTAAGGCGCTCGGCGACCCCGTGTTCTGCATTGAGTGCGCATCGGACGACTCCGACAAGGAAGATGTCCAGGTCTCGGCGCGCTTTGCGCAGTTTTTTCGCGAGCTCGGATTCAAGATTTCCAAAACCCGCGACGGAGCGACCTACCTTATCAAGGCACGTGGTTCGTACCGGCGCGTCAAGAACCCAATGGATGAGAGCGAGATTTTCACGCAGTTCTCAATGTCCATAAAGGTTCTTGCGCACGGCGGTGAGGAACTGCTTTCTCTCGTGAACGACCCGCGCAAGAGTGCGGTCAGCCTTGGCGATCCTGAGCGCGAACGCGAGATCTGCGCCGAAAAAGCATTTAGACAGATGAAGAAGCCCGTGCATGAGGCCATCAACGCCATGGTCGCCCGCATGATGGCCGACCACACCGACAAGCTTATGAACAGCGACGAGTAGTCGCATCAATAACCACACCAAAAAAGGAAGAAAACAATGAAGAAACTGATTATGACATTCGCTGCTGTCGCAGCGTTTGGATCGGTATTCGCTCAGAATGCCGCAGCACCTGCTCCTGAAGCAACGTCCCAAGAGAAGTGCGCCATTGAAGAGAAAGACGTGGACGCGATGATGGACGAATACATTTCGTCAAAAGGCTGGGTCGAAGGCCTTAACACAAAGGCTGATGGTTCGAAGTTCTTCATCGCCAAGGGATCTGGGGTTATTCAGGCACCGAAGAACAGTCAGTCTTACATTGACTCTCGTGTCAATGCCTTCAACAAGGCGATGCTTGAAGCAAAAAAAGCAATGGTCGAGTATCTCGGCGTTGACATTGCTACAGACACCGCTAAGGAGTACGCCGAAGGCAGCGCGGTGAATCCGCCGCCGCCTGCAAATGCCGAAGAGGCACTCGTGCAGGAGCTTGCGGACAAGGGCAAGAAACTTCTTTTGGCGAAGATTAACGCTGAATTGGAGAAGCAAGGTATCGATCCCGCCAAAGATCCTGCCGCCGCAAAGGCCGCGTTGGGCAAGCAGTTGAACAGCGAGAAATACAGGAAGATGATCACTTCCATTGCGCGCGCGAAAGTGCTGGGACTTCAGGCTTGCTGCACGTTTGAGGGTACTCCCGCGAACGGCAAAGGGGAAATCGGCGTTGTGGCAATCTGGAGCCCCAAGCTTCAGGCCATGGCGAACTCGCTCGTGACGGGTGCTCCCGTGCCGCAGGTCGGCGCGAAGAGGCCCATTGCCCATCAGATCAGCAATGATCCCGCGACGCTCATATCCACGTTTGGCGTCCAGCAAAAAATCGACGAGACCGGAGACCTCGTTCTTGTCGGATTCGGTCAGGCTGGCGCAATCAGTGACTCCAAGATGTCCGGAAAGGCCGCTCAGACCAAGGCGCGTCAGAACGCCATGGCTGCGATCCGCGAGTTCGCCGGCGAGCAGGTCGCCGTTGCGACCGATACGCTCAACGCGGAAACAACCGAAGAGTTCGAAAAAGGAGCTGAAGCGTATGAGAACGAGAGCGCAATGAAGGAGAAGATTGCTGCTACTGCGAAGAAGATGAATATCGCCGGCATCGCGCCGCTCAAGAACTACAAGTACAGGCATCCGATCAATGGCAAGACCGTGTATGGCGTTGCCGTCACCTGGTGCCCGAAACAGGCAAACCAGGCAAGTTGGCTGAAGAGGGAAATGGCCAAGCCGCCTACACCTCCTTCTGCTCCGATTGCGCCAGGACGTCCTGTCCAATCGCCGACTGCTCCCAGTGACAGTTTCCATAGCTCTGGAGATGGAGCAGATCCCGATGCGATCTAAGACCGTTCTTGGAATGCTTCTCGTGGCCTTGTCCGTCTCTGCGGACAAGGTTCACGAGTTGTTCAACGCCCACCGGGATCAAATACTCTCGGCGGGCGTATCAACGATTGACGGCAACGTGTATCTTGTCGGCAAGGCTAATTCGCCGCGTAAACTCGGCGATGCCGTAGGCTGGACAAAAGCTGAGGAATACGCCAAGTGGAACATTGGCGACCGTCATAAAGCGACAGCCGTATGGCCGCCAGATGTGGCTGAAACGGAAAAGGATGCAGCGTGGCTTGAATATCGTGCGATGCACCCCAATCGATTCCATGTCGTCGGATTGCAACGCATCTGGACTCAAAAGGCGCCTCCAGACGGATATGTGGTCGTCATGTCGGCGCCGGCTGAGTTTCTGGAACTCTCGCCTCCAACGACACAAGAGCTAGCAGTGGCAGTAAGTCGAATGCGAGAGAAAAAACGATTGGCAGAAGAGGCGGCTAAACGCGCAGCGGCTGATGCCGCCCGCAAGGCTGCTGCTGAGGAAGCTGCCCGCAAGGCTGCTGCTGAAGCAGCGGAACGTAAAGCAGGTGCACGTAAAGTCCTTGATGGCAACACCGTCCGTCAACAACAACTAGACGAGGATCTTGTCCTCTAATTGCACAATTTTCGCAACTAGCAGTTTTGTGATTTTGACCTTGGTTGCGTCTGTATTCTGCTTGTGATCTTAGCCGTGATGATGTCGGCGTCTTCGCCGCAAACTTTTCATTCCCCACCTTCGGCTTGTACACGTCGGCGGCCAGCGTGATGCCGAAGCGGTTCTTGAACGTCACCTTGGCGTGTTCCACCTTGTCGGACTTCGGGAACGTCTTGTCCCAGGCCTCCGCATCAGCCGCGCAGACTCCACCAGCGGCCAGGGCCGCTATCACAAGTTCTTTCAGCATCTTCATTCTCCTTGTTTGTTGTTAACCTAATGAGGCGAAAAAAAGAAAACGCTGATAGTATAAACCGTTCTGTATGAAATAACAAATATCGATTTCTTATCAAATTCCATAATTTACACTTATGCCTGAATATGGTATAGTATGCGGCATGGACTTACGGATACTCAGATATTTTCTCGCCGTGGCGGACGAGGGGAACATCACCCGCGCCGCCGAACGGCTGCACGTTTCACAGCCTGCGCTCTCCACGCAGCTCGCCGCGCTGGAGGACGAGCTCGGGCACAAGCTCCTCGAACGCAGCGCGCGCGGAATCGCGCTGACCGAGAAAGGCATCGCGCTGAGGCAACGCGCCGACGACCTCGTGGACCTTGCCGAGCGGGTGGAGGCCGAGATCAAGGCGTCTGACACGGACGAAATCGTCGGCACGGTCTCCATCGGCGCGGGCGAGACGCCTGCGTTCCGCTTCGTGGCCCGCGCCGCAGATGAGCTTCACCGCTCGAACCCGAAACTTTGTTTCTCCGTCTCATCGGGCAACGGCGAGGACATCGTCGCCCATCTGCGCGAGGGGACCTTCGACCTTGGCGTGCTGATCGGCCCCGGACGCTATGACGGCTTCGACTACCTGACGCTGCCCTACACGCACCACTGGGGACTTGCCGTCCGAAAGGATTCGCCGCTTGCCGCGAAGAAGCGCATCTCGCCGAAGGACGTGAGAGGGATTCCGCTCATCTGTTCGCGTCAGGCCATGGTGAAAGAGTTTCTCGCCGGATGGTTCGGCTGCCCGTTCGGGAGGCTGGATGTGGTCGCCAACTACAACCTCATCTACAACGCGGCCGTTTTCGTCGAGGCGGGACTCGGCGCGGCGGTCTGCATCGACGGGATGATCCCGCAGGAATTCGCCGAACGCGTCGTGTTTCGCCCGTTCGCGCCCGCGCTCGTCAGCGACGTCTATCTCGCCTGGCGCAAGAACGCCGTCCTTTCCCCAGCAGCAGCTGCCTTTGTCGAAACCGTCCGCAACATGGCGGCAGACCGTTAGCCCTGTTGTCGCGAGGCGAGGTTCACGAGGTCGTCGAGAATCTCCTCGCCGCCGATTTCGTTGGCGATGAACGAGCCGTTGTACGGCACGACGTCCGCGCCGAAATGGCCGTCGAGGGCAACATCGATGGCGCCCTTGAGATTGGCGAGGTTCATCATGTGGGAGTCCGCCTCGTTTTCGAACTTGGCGGTAATCTCGTGCCCGAGCCCCTCGTTATGGTGTCCGTGCGAGATGTCCTCGTAAAACGCGAGCATCTTGCCGGGCGTATCGCCGGCGAATGCGCCCTGCATGGCGCGGAGCGTATTGGCGCCGCAGCGCCCCATCATGACCTCGCCGAAGAAGTTGCGGCACGCCTGCTTCTCGTTCGGACCGTCCGTCGCCTCTTCGGCGCCGCTCGCCGTCATGGCACGCATGAGGTTGTCACGGAACTCCGTGACAGCGCGGTGGATGTCGAAGCCCGAAGAACGGGACGAGAGCTTGCGGGCGGCGGCGATCTTGGCGTTCGTGGCGGCGAGGACGAGCCTGCCGATCATTCCGGGCGGCAGGGCCTTGCCCTCCATGCCCGCCATCAGGCGCTTGCCCGCCTCGTAGATGGCCGGATTGTCCTTGGAAAGTACCTTCAGTTCCCTGAAGTTTTCCGCGATGGCCTCGGCACGTTCGCGGACATCCTCGATGGAACGCAGCGTTGCCGTGTTCGAGACGAGTATCTTGTTCATGTTGTTGGAAAGGACGTTGAGGGCGTCGGTGTTGGCGGCGCAGCGCACGAGGGCGGCGTTGATGAGCTCGTCAACTTTTTCGGCGTTGCCTTCGCCGGCCTTGGAGTAGGCGTTGGCGGCGTGGGTCTTGGCGGGTTCGAAGGCGGCGTTGATGTTTTCGTTCTGGCGGGCTTCTTCGGCTTGCGCCGCGATCTGGGCGTCGGCGAGGGCGAGGATGCCGCGGAAGATGTCCTTGTGGCCGAGGGCGTTTTTGTCGATGGGGCCCATGAAGGCGCGGTATTCTCCGCCGTCTACGCCAAGGACGGTTTCCGCGGCCAGGTTGAATTGCCCGAAAAAGAGGCCGAGGGACGAGCATTGCATATCGATGGCGTACCGTTGGTCTTCGGTGAGCGGCCCGGTCTTGGGGGGGTAGTCGCCGGCCATGATCTTGTTGACGAGGGCGAGGACTTTCAGGGCGGTTTCGCCGCGGAAGGCGGCGGCGGCGGCCTGGAGCTTGGCGGGCGGGAAGCGGGTGAAAACGAGCGAGGCGATGTAGTCGCGCCCGGCGAGCAGTTCCGGGGACTCGGTGAAGGTCTCGGTGAAGTGGACATCGCGCAGGACCTTCTCGACGGCCTTGTGCATGTCCACGACGGCCTGGAACAGCTGCTGGGGCGTGGAGGAGGGGGAAAGCTTGGCGTATTCGCCGGGCTTGGCGGAGAGGGAGGCCTGCACGATGCGGCCGATCATCCCCGGCGGCACGCTCTGGGCGCCCAGGGTGTCGAGGAAGTTGACGCCGGCCTTTTCGGCGGCGAGGTTACCGTTGGAGGATGCTCGGATTTCGGCGAGGTTGGCGCGCAGGGCGTCGATCCTGGCCTTGATCTGGTCCGGTGTGCGCAGTTCGCCGGCCCCGTTGACACACAGGCCGGGGATGTATTTGGAGACGAGGCCCTTGAGGTCGAAGTCGTCGCCGCAGTGGGCGAGGGCGTCCCGGATGACGGCTTCGGCGGCGGTGCGGTCGTTGCCAGGCAGCTTGGCGGCGAGGGAGCCGGCATGCGTCATCGCCTCGGCCTCGTACTGCCCGTGGTCGATGCGCATCGGAGACGACGTGGACTTGCCGTCCACGTCGACGGTCGTGGTCCAGTTGAACTTGAGCGGGAAGCCCTCCGGCTCGGAGTACTTGATGGTGACGGCACCGGTCTCGTCGTTGCGCGAGAGCGTGAACGTAAGGGGCATGTGTTCGTCTGAGCTGATTCCGTATTGCTCGAAGGCGCGTTTGGTGTTGCAGCCGGTGCCGCTCTGGGAAAGCGCGTAGTAGATGTTCGAGAGCTGGGCCGTGTGAACCTCGCCGCAAAGGTCTTTGATCTTGTCCGCGATGGCGTTGCACGAATCGGACACTTCTTTGTCCTCCGCAGCGCCCTTCTTCGCGGCGACAGTCACGCCGTCTGGAAAGTTGAAGACGAACTTCGAGTTCTCCATGGGGATGGCAGGCGAGTCGTCCTTGATCAGCGACGGCTGCGCCGGCCGGTAGAGGTCGCCAATCATCGTCTCGCGTCCACCCCTTGCGGTGCCGTCCAGTGCCTCGAGCTGGCCGTTGGCCGATGAAATCCCCGGCGCGTTCTTGATGCCCGTTCCGGAGCGAATGGCCGCCGCGGCTTCGTCCAGCGTGGCGCCGGACTGCATTGCGAGCGTGTGCAGGGGCATGATGATTTCAATATTCTCATCGCTCTGCAGCTTCGCTTCAAGCGCTTCGGTGATTTCCTTGTTCGTGGCGTTGGTCGATACCTGGAGCTCGGAATAGAGGAGCGGCGTGAGGTGGGCGCGGTCGAGCTTGCCGGCGGACTGAAGCGCCACGACGGCATCGAAATGCCTCATCACACGCGCACCGAGAATTGCGGACTGGGCGATTTCCGAGTCTTTTTCGGGCGTCTGATTGCCGGCGGGGAGTTTATGGTAAGCGTCAAATACGGCGAAGAGGACGGTGCGCTTCTCCGGCGGAATCTGCGCGAGCGAGTTTGCGAAGGAAATCGTGTAGTTTCGCCCGATGAAGCGCATCGCCGGGTTGTTTCTCATCCCGAAGACATCCTCGGGGTTTTCCGCATTGAGCGGGATTTTGGAATTGACCGCGATCTCCTCCATCAGGAACTTCAACGCGGAAACAGCGGATTTGCGGTTGCATACTCCGGCCATGAAATTGCGCTTTGTCGGCGTATCGAACTTGCCGGCCTCGTAGTCGTCATGGAGGTTGTCGAACCATCCGGCGAACTTGTCCATGAGCGCAAGGCCCTTCTTGAAGTTCTCCGCGTTCAGGGTGAAGCGTCCCCCGCAGTCGAAGAGGCGGCGCGCCTTCGAGTTCGGGTCGAGCGCGGCGGCCTCAGCCTCCGCATCGGTGCAGCCAGTCGCCTGCTGGTAGAGGTGGGCGGTGCGTGCGAGCTTCGGCAACTCGGAGGCCACGTAACCCATCGACGTCGCCTTGCCGACGCTCGCAGAGTCCATGAACTTGCCGCCGCCGAGCATGTTGACCGCCGTCGCCACGAGCTTGATGCGGCGCGCCGTGAGCGGCTTGCCCTTGCCGAAGTCCTCGAGCTTCATGTTGTCGCGCACGAGGTCCGGGATGAATTTCTCGCCGCCGAACATGTCCGCGACCGTCTTGAGGAAAAGGTCGCGCACCCGGTCGTTCGCCGTCTTCATCTCGGACGTGCGCAGGAACGACGCGAACGTGCCCTTGTAGTCGCCTGCCGGAGCGCCTTCGAAGCGGACAACGGTATCCGCGCCCTTGACGCCCTTCGTGTCGTAGGCCTTGTTCGCGGAATCGACGAACTTCTGGAAATTCGCACTATAGTTTGAGTTGATCTGCGTCGGCATTATATTGCTCCTTGATGAAGGTTGATTGTTAGTGACTGTTGCACCCTGCATACACGCGGGGCGCAAAAAGGTTACACGTGAAAATAACCGCTTGAAAGCATATCATGGTGAGAGTCGCCGTCTGGTGCGGACGTCACGCCCTGCTTGTGCGCAGTTTCCGCCGTGTGGAGGCCGGCAAGCGCCTTGCGCCAGTTCTCCGTCTGGTTGACGAGCGACTCGAGGCCCGCTGCGAGCGACTCGACATCCGCCAGCGCCAGAGGGAATGGGCGCACGAGCGCGTAGGCATGCGTTTCCGGGTTCTGGCAGAGCGTCGCGCCCTCCGTGCCGCGCAGCAGGAAGTTGGCCTGCAGCATCATCGCGCCGAATGCACCGTTCGCATCAGGCGGCGGATGCCCGATCTCGGCGCAGGCGAACAGGCTACGCGCCTGCGGATCGTCCAGCAGCTCCACTCGGACGCCGTCGACGTCAAGCTCCGCCGCGCCGTCAACGCCGTCGAGCCCCTTGATTCCGTATTTCGCGGCAAAAGCCGCAATCAGTTCATTGAATTCCATGGTTCTTTCTCCTTCTGTTATTCAAGATGTACCAATACGGGCGCCGTGCGCAGCGACAAACCTCTTTCCGTCTATTTGCAAGCATGCTTGGCGGAAGCCATCTTGACGGGACGGATCAGGTTGTAGGCCATCATCGCGACAAGAAAGGCGGCGCAAGTCCAGTGAACCGCCGTCAGACCGTGTGAGGCGCATCTGGCGGGCTCCGTCGCAGTCGCTGCATCCGTGAAGAAGTTGACGGCGCAGCCGCACAGTATCGCGCCTGCGATGATCGTTGCGACATACGCGGCGGCGGCCTTGCGGCCGATGAGAGACGCGACCGTAGCGCCCTTCCCGGCGCCATTGCGGCGCAGCCCCGTCGCAATCGGCAAAACACCGCACGAGCAAATCGGGAGAGGCACTCCGACAAGCACGGCGCGCAGGATGCCGAAGAAGCCGGAGCTGAAGCGACGTCACGTCCTCAATGCACTTCTTCATGTCACTCGTTTTTCTTCCTGGGCTTGTGAAACCGCCGCATATTATACCATACCCCGTAGGGTATGCAAGTGCCGACGGATCGTGTCTGCAGAAGGGAACGACTTCCGCCCCCATTCCGCCGCAGATTTGGTATAATGATGGACATGAACGCCCTTTTTGCCTGTCATGTCAGCATCCGCCGGAACCCAACGGCCGGTCGTACATTCCCATTCCAGGCAAGGGCAGAAGAAAAACTTCATTCGGTAACGGCATCATGAATACAGAACTCAAGTCAATCTGCGAGCTCGTCCGCGCCTGCGGCCTGTTCATCAAGGACGCCGACCGGGGCCACCTGCACGTCGACGCCAAGAGCGGCCGCGCGGACCTCGTCACGCAATACGACAAGCAGGTGCAGGAACGCCTGCGCACGGGCCTCCTGGAAATCATGCCCGACGCACATTTCGTCGGGGAGGAGGGTACGACGCAGACGTTCGCCCCCGTCGGGAAGTTCTTCATCGTGGACCCCATCGACGGAACGACGAACTTCGTCAAGGACTACCACTTCAGCAGCATCTCCGTCGCTCTCGTCGTCGACAGCGCCGCCGAACTCGGCGTCGTCTACAATCCATACGCGGACGAGATGTTCTGGGCGCAGCGCGGACAAGGCGCATTCTGCAACGGAAAGCCCCTGCACGTTTCAAACGAACCGCTTGAGAACGGCATCGTGATGTTCGGGACGGCCCCCTACCACGAGGAACTCAGCGAGAAGACGTTCCAGCTCGCCTACGACTATTTCAAGAAGGCCCTCGACATCCGGCGCAGCGGCTCAGCGGCGCTCGACCTCTGCACGGTCGCCGCCGGACGCGCGGAACTGTTCTTCGAGCTGTTCCTCTCGCCGTGGGACTTCGCGGCTGGCGCGCTGATCGTCACCGAGGCCGGCGGACTCGTCACCGACTGCGACGGCCGTCCCCTTGCCTACGACCACCCCTGCTCGGTCCTCGCCCGCAACAAGGTTTCATAACTCAGACGGCGCGGAAACGCCGATTACGACCTTGACGAATGTGCCGGCGGCGGATGGCACCGTAATCGTCGCGGTTTTCCCGTCGCCGGAGAAGGTCGTGCCCTGGACGGTCCTCTCGACAAGGTTCGTCACGGTATCACCCGCCGCGACATAAATGACGCCGTTGGCGTGCGAAAGGTCAACGCCGTTGCCGCCCGCCTCTGCCGCAACACGTATCCGCGCGCCGCCTTCCACAACCTCGACATCGACGATCCGCAGCTCCACCGGCGTCGCGGTCTGCGCGACGTTCAGGAGAAACGCCGCCTCGTACTCGCCGGTGGTGTCGGGACCGTATGTCGCCGCCCAGGCGTTGTATTTAGCCTTCATCTGGTCGTCCGCCCCTTCCAGATACGACGGCACCGCCACGAGCTCGGGGCCGGCAATGAAATCCTCGTTGCTGTAGGAGAAGGAAATGGTACCATGCACCTTGTCGTAGAGCCCGGCGCGACGCCCCTTCTTGCAGGGCAGATAGTGGCGGATGAGGTCGAGTTCGCCGCTCTCGAGGTTGTTCTTCCAGATTTTCAGCTCATACAGCTTGCCCTGGCCGTACCACTTAGGATTTTTACTTAAGTTGCAGGCAAACACGAAAAGATTGAGATTGAGGTTGACGACACCGTTCGTCCTGAACGTCTCCAGGTCTTCTTCGCTGAACGTCTTCACCCCATTCTGGTAAAGCTCGAGCGAATCGGGGTCGGTCATGTCGGTGATGATTTCGCAGCGCTCGCCGCCGACGAAGTCGACGGCCCCGCTCGGATTGCCGCGCTGCTTGACACCGTAGCCGAAGAACGGCTTCTTTTTGAACATGTGGCACATGAGGAAACGCGTGCGCTTGTCCGAGACGCTGTTGTCGATTGTGGCGTCGAGGAACGACCAGTCTTTGCCGCTTATGTCCCCGCTTGCCCACGCGAAGTCGATCTGCGCCTTGAGTCCGGTCTCGGCGTTTACGTCCGTGTCGATATACTGCGAGCCCGTCGCCTCGATGTATTCGAGGAACGCGTCGGGCTCCTCCGTGACGGTCTCGCCCCTCGTGCAGATGCCGACGCACAGCAGGACCGCCATGACGACCATGCGCCCTGCGCCGTCGCAAGCCCCAGGCTTGAACAAGCCCGAACCGAAATGTCGGTATTTTGTTGCCATATTTTTCCTTGCGCCGCATAGTATACCAAATGCCGGCCGCCCCAGCTAACACAACCCCCCGCGCCGTGGGGCGCGAGGGTTGTGCCAATTCGAACAAGGTTCACATCAGGTCCATTACCAGCGGCGATAGTGATACCGATGGTGGTAGTGGCGCGGATAGACGGCCGGAGCCGGATAGACCACTGGCTGGGGCGCAACGACGACAGGTTGGGGCGCGACGACTGTAGGAGCAGGAGCCACGACCGTCGGCTGGGCGACGACTGTAGGGGCAGGTGCCACGACCGTCGGCTGGGGGACCACCACGGGATCGGGGGCGATGATGTCATGCGCGAGTGCGACGGTCGCCGCCGTCAGTCCGACAATGCCCGCCGCGAGGCCAAGCCCGCTGTGATGGTGGTGGTGGTAGTGGTGTCCCCGCGCGAAAACGCACGTCGCGGTCGTCAGCGCAAGAGCCATAACTAAGAGTTTCTTCGTGTTCATGATTTGCCTCATCTTTCTGTTTCCGCCGAGCACCATCGCCCGACATGAATGCTAGGCAATCAACCATCCCCCATCTGACACGCGCTCTAAAAAAATTGTAACACCCCTTCACGCGCTACATGGTGGGGCGAGCCGTCCTCGGCGAGCCGCCACCTGGTAGGGCGCGATCACCGAGCGCGCCGTAACCGTCCAAAGTCCTACTTGTCCCCGCTGGCGGTGTTGACGACGAGCCGCAGCGTCTTCCACGGCTCAACGTCCTTCTCCCACGGACGGCGATAGCGGAACTCTACGCGCACCGGCGTGCGGACGAGACTCGTCACGGTGACGTCGAGCAGGCCGGGCGCGCCGCATGTCGCACCCTTGTCGCCGCCTCGGTGCTTGAGCACGACCGTGCACTCGTTCGTGTTGGAATCCACCTCCCACTTGAAGCCCGTCGATGCATTCTCCTCCAGCGAGAAGCGCACGGGCTCGCCCATGCGCCGTTCGGCCACGAGCTCTGTCGGCACGGTGCCAAGCCTGAACGTCGTCCCGTCCTTGACCTCAGCCATGGCGTCCACTCCCGCAAACGCCACCAACGCCGCCACCATAACATGAACGATGCCGATTCTTGCCATAGGGAATTTCTCCATTAGGTTCCATCGATTTTTTCTTTCGCCGCTTATTATACCAAACCGATTCTCCCCGCGCCACCCCCCGCCAATTTCAATCCCCAATTGGAAATTGGCAACATTGGAACTGGCAACACTCCCACATTGGCAACACTCCTGCCCCCGTTGCTCCCCGCGCGTTCTCGCAACACACCGTCCATGTCGAAAATGTATACCTGGTTACTCATGGACCTATGTCAAATGCTGAATTCCCATTTGCAGCAGCAATCGGGATCGGAGACATCGGGATAACAGCTTAGGCAGCGGCAGGTGACGCGGTCGTCGATGGTCTTGGCGAATCCGCTGTATTCTACCTCGCCAACGGGCTTGCACGGGTGGTATGGCATCCCCTTCCTCGCCCGGGCGGACTGCACGCGGCACTTTTTCATTGTGTAAATGAGCTTGCCGCCCTCCCGCCTGAACGTCGCCTCGTTTATGTTGGCATAGAACCGCAGGGCCAACGCCCGTTCCAACCCGTCAAGCCCCGGTCTCTCTCCCAGCCTAAGAAAGGACTTGATTCGCTTCGCCTCTATGACGGTAAAGCGTTCCCATGCCCTTGCGTCATGGAACATCGCCGCTTCTATCCCGTCCGCCTGCTCCACGGACTGGAACCACACTCCGTCAAGCGCAAGCCATGTCTTCGAATAGTCGCGTATCAGCCGAATCAGGTCTTCTTTCGAGAACTGTTCCAGCGGGCAAGCCGCCGACCTTTCCTCCGAATCCTCCATGGTAGTCAATTGCTCCATTGTTGAACGTTCCTCCTGTGTAGATTAGATCAAATGGCGAACCGAATTTCAACCGCGACAGATTCGCCGCCAACTTTTGTCTTCGCGAGTCCCATGCGATTTCCAGTCTACCGCGAAGTCGGCTTCGTTCCGGCGGCGATCTTCTTCAGGTCTCCCTTGGTCAGCTCGATCTGCTTGAACTTTGGATTGATGTAGTAGATCGTCACGGCGGGGAACTGCTTGCCCAAATCGGCGTTGCTGCATTTCATGGCACCGCTCTTGTCAAATGAAAACACTTGGTAGACCCAGTGATTGTGCGGACTCTTCTCGAAATGCTCGAAGAATTGCGAATGACGGAAATACGTCTTCCCTGCGACCTTGACAAAGTCGGACTTTTCGACCCCATACCCTTCCATGACGGTCTTCCTCCAGCCCTTCGCGCCATTGGAAACGAGAAAATACACATCATACCCTGATGCATTCAAGCCATTTCCCATCCAGGGGATGATGAACACCTGGTCTTCGGTCCCGTCATCGTTCAGGTCAAGGGCGTATCCCTCGCTATACTTCCACCTGAACTCATATCCGAGGGCGGCGCAAACGTAATTGCTCACGCTTGTTCTGGACAGCGCTTGAACATTCGCCGGCGTAGCCTTAAATGCCGGAGCCCACGGATCCATCCATGCGCTTGCCTCAAAGGTGAGCACGAGGGCGAATAGGGCACTGACAAATGCCAGGCCAAATGTCTTTCTGTTCATGTTGATCTCCTGTGCGTGAATCATGTGGTTTCGTTCCGCCGTCAATTATACCATTTGCCCCGCGTGCGAACAACCAGGAACTTTCATACTGCCGGGGCCCCGGGCGCATCTGCGAAATTCGCCGCCGAGCCTTCTGATGATTGGAAACAACTATTTAAAACAACTTGCCTTTGGCGTACGGGCTAACTCGCCCGTGCCCATAGACCACTCAAAAACGATGCAATTATATAAGGATTCATGCAAACATCGGAGGATAGATGCGCGGGCGAGTTAGCCCGCGCGCCTCTCTCAAAGTTGTTTTTACCAGTTGTTCTGGTTGTTTCCAATCTTCAAAACGCAGGGTGAAAAACGCAGATGCGCCCCGGGGGCCCCGCATGAGCCAATTCCAATCCCCAATTGGAAATTGGCAACATTGGGACTGGCAACACTCCCACATTGGCAACACTTCCGCCCCCGCCTGGTAGGGCGAGCGCACACGCTTGCGCGCCCTTCGGGTTGCCTTCGGCAATGTTCCCTCCGAGGCTTCGCCTCTTCGGTGCATGTCCTCGGCGAGCCGCCGCCTGGTCTTCACAAGTCCCATGACATCACCTCTCTCGATACTGTATCGATAAATGTTCCAAGAACGACTTCACAATCTCTTGATCAGCCGTTGGATCCCCGCGATTGCTTCTCCAGGGGCAATCTGAAGCCAATTCGCCTTCGCATTGTTCAACCGACGCAAGAACGGGCGTGCGGTAAAAATAATATCAAGCATCCTCATCATCTCCTCCTTGCTGTTCGCGCGACAACGTTTGCTCCCATAGATCAACTCCTGCGCATAGGACTTCACTTTCGCCACAGACACCTTGTCGGACAGATAATACAAGTCAAACACGTCTTTAGGCCGGTTTGAAACCACCCCATGCCTCAAAAGACTCAACAGCTTCTCGACGAATATCTGCTCAATTGAATTTGCCTGCAGGCTCGCAACACCTTCTTCCGATGGAACATCAAACAGGACGTCAACTTGCTTGATCGCCTCGTGGGTATGAACTCCTATGTCCATTTTCGTTTTAATCCCGCGTGGAATCGACTCGTCCTTAACAACAAGAAAGATCCGCTTGCCACGATAGTCCTCATGCTTGAGGTCTATTATCCGACCTCTAATAGACACGGCAAGTTCGGGAATCGAGCTAGCCAACCTGTTGACAAACCTCCGAACGCCGACCGCGCTGATTGGATGATGAATGAAATCAATGTCCATGTCAAGAGTCGCACGGCGAATGTCCTTCGTAAGCGCACTCATCACCACTCCGCCCTTGAGCGTCCCCTTCGTCTTGAAGCCGCTTCGTCCGATTGCCAACAACACCACGTCGTGGACGACTTTCGCAGAAGCGAGTACTGCACTGTACCCCTTGGCCCGAAGTCCGTCAATCTGCTCTCTCAGCGTCTTCATCAATAAACCTCCGAATCGATTATCGTCAGGATGCGATCCTTGTGGGGAAACGCCACGGCGTATTCGCCAAGCTTCGACGAGTCCAGCCGATCCTGGTTGGCGCGATACCAGAGGACAATCTCCTTGTAGAGGTCGGCAGGCATCAGATTCTTCATCCGCGCAGTCTCCACCAGAAGCCGCTCAAGATTGTAGATGCGCAACCGCTCTCCCTCATAGTCATACTCCGTCGCGCCGACCATGAGCGCCCCGGCTGGCACATACAGTTGGCGGACGGTTGGGTCGCTGATACGGGGAGCGTTGTCCGCCGTGACAAGGACATACCGCTCCGGCACCTCGTCCGTCATGTCATAATAGTAGTACGCGCTGTCCAAGGACAGCACCGACTTCGGATACCGCGCCTGCAGCACTTCAATCTCGCTCTCCTCGCCGCTCTCCGAATAGACCCCTGGCGCCATCTTGAACAAACGCCCCTCGCGAACCGCCTTCTCGATTTGATAAGGCGATCCGAAGCGCTCTTTGCAGTCTGAAAATCTCAACAGCATCTTTAAACCATTCCTATGACCCGATTCAACCCGGTCATTTGTTTGGTCTAATTATACCACAGGCCCCCGTATCCGTCAATCCATGCAATTCCCCTAGCCATTGCGCGCCACTTCACGTATCGCGATATGTGACGTACCGTGCAACCTTCGCGCGCTGCTGCTTCTGCATCGCCGCCAGTCTTCTTGTTTTCACAAGTCCCATGACATCACCTCTCTCGATACTGTGTCAATCCTACTATGTCAACTACTATGTCAACGGGGCAGAAGTTCCTGTCAATGTTCGTTCCGCATCAGTAATTGAACATACGGCATACACGAGTCCCCTAACAGCCCCATCATCGGCAAGAGCAGATAACAGAGGTTGAAGCAGGCGAGGCTTGAATCCTATTATCGGATCAATAAAACAAAGGTTGCCGTCATCATCCAGAAGAACGTTGTCGCCATCTTGCCCGACATCGGTCACACTGACGTAGTCACTGCCAAACGAATATCGGCCTTCTGCACGCAGTCCCAACAGCGAAAGTTCCGCTGCGATCTGCCTGTCGTCGGGCCGGACGTCTGAACGGACCGCATTCTGACGAAATACCAGCCGGGCCTCATGCAAATCCTCTGCTACTCCTAGAAAATCTAGCCGACAATTCGGGAAGAGAACGTTATGTACCACATGCTCAAACAAAACATATTCAGGCGGATGCTTCTTGAGGTGCGCCTTGGCAAACGGGTTCTTGATCTTGTAATAGACCTGATCCTTCTGAACAAATCGCACTTCACTTTCTCCGGTACGTATCGTGTAACGGGAACCCGGAACCGAGCGTGCGTCAACAAAGCATCCGGTCTTTCTCGCTGCGGCGATTAATGCACGGCTCTCTCGGCGTAACGGATCCGACGGCACCGTCCCAGCATCTCGGCTTCGTTCATCGGCACATGCAGCCGCAAGCACTCGAATGCCGCGGATATCAGATAGGGCTCGCTCGCAGGCGGCCGTGATTTGATGAAGGACTCGACGCTCACGTCCATCCCCTCCAGAAACACGTTCCTCAACTGTTCCGGCATGACGCTCTCCTTTAAGCAATCTTGACAACACCTTGAAGATGCCCATGGTCATTCCTCGCTTAACCCATTGCGCGCAACAAGCAAATCGACCACATCGCGTCGCGAGAATGCGACGTCGTCAAGGCACCGTTCTGAACCGTTTTTCTCCACGGCGCAAATTATACCAAATCTCCTGCCCCTTGGGACACCTCATTTTGTGAACCGCATGCGCCAATTTCAATCCCCAATTGGAAACTGGCAACATTGGGACTGGCATCCTTGGCATGGGCATTGTCCCGTATCAGACGGCCAAAAAACATCGTCTTTTTCATGGCGCGGATTATACCAAACCGACGTCCCAGGCGTCAACGAAAATCGCCCACCTATTTTACATTTTCGATTTTAGGTGGGCGCTCATGTATGTGCCGACGGCAAGAAACACCTTCGCCCATCGTGAAAATGTTGCCCGTGTTGCCAACATCCCCTCCCAATCCCCAATTGGAAACTGGCAACATTGGAACTGGCAACACTCCCACATTGGCAACACTTCCGCACCGCCTTCGCGCGCTGCTGCTTCCACATCGCCGCAAGCCTTCTTGTCTTCACGAGTCCCATGACATCACCTCTCGCGTTCCTGTGTCGATGCTATTGCGCCGACGGGGTCTGTTGTTCCCCGCTACTGGTTATCTGCGCGATGAGTTCGTTCGCCCATTCAATGGCCTCCGCCAAAGAACGTTTCGCGCCGCCTTTTGCGTTGGCCGTCCGATAGAGCGATTCCCACTCCTGCCTCATCACAATCCTAGGCGGCCATGTTTGAAGCCTCCTGAACGCGAAAAGCCTCTCGCAGATTCGCCTTGTCGCGGCAAGGTCGATTGGCGTCCTCTCGACGATCAGCTGAAGGTCGATGAGGTCGTGCGCCCGGCGGCTGTTCTGTTCCGTCAGGCCATGGAGTTTCTGCGCGACCTGAAACTCGCACTTCATGAGCGGGATGGAATCGGGAACGGGGAATCCGAGCCGCGTGAAGATTTCGACCACTTCGCCGGAAAGCGCATATTCCGAATCGTCCGCATCGCCGATTTCGTTGAAACCGACCTCAAGGTCAACCGTACACCACGACTGCCCTTTGTACATCAGGCGAACGGCATACGGCTTCATCACGTACTGCTGCGGGACATCCTTGGGCGTCGCGGGGTTACGCCTGACCACCTCGCCGGTAAAGTCGTTCCACCCATCTTTCAAGCGCGCGGCGAGAGTATCTATGAACTGCGGGATGTCACCGCTACATGCGGTGTCAAGGTCAACCGTCGCCCTCGTGCAGCTCATGCCGTAGCGGAGTTTGAGTCCGCTTCCGCCTTTCACGACTGCCCCGCAGAGCATCTGGCCGACTATCGCGTTTGCCATGATGTCGCGAGTCTCCAACGACTTGTCGTAGCTGCCGAAGAGCCTCATGATGGCCTTGTCGAGGTTGACGCGTGAATTGGGGCGCTTAGTCATTGACGTAAAGTCCTTTCGTCGTTTCGTGCGCCTGTTCCGCGTTGATGAGGTTTTGGGCCTTCGCCGCATTGACTGCGTCAAGCAGCCTGTCGAACATGATCATGTGCTGACTGGAGAGAATTGCGCTGCAGACGCCCTGCACCCTGATGCCTTCGATGTTGTCGATGTCGCCGCACGGCGTCCTGTCCTTCACGATCACGCCGCCGCGCGGCTTGCCCCTGTATCTTGCCGGAGTGGCCACGTAGATCACGGACGGATCTGTAGGGCAGAGGTTTCGGATGGCGATGGCGGAAGGCCCCCACAGATAGGAATCGCCGCCGAGGCTTGCCACGGCACAGGCGTATGCGTCCAGTCCGCCTTGGCTTGGAACGTACTTGTCTATGCGGTAGAGGCCGTGCGCAATTCGTTCAAGCCGTCCGCGATACGCAAGCTTTGCAAGCGTCGCGGCGTTTATTCCAAGTGCCTTGGCGGCAGACACGGTTATGAGTCCGTAGTTACCAATGGCCTCGTCATATATGGTCTCGTATGCTGTCACGGACGCAATTATACCATTTTCGGCCATTATGCGTCAAGGCCCAACTCATGCCTGCCACATATTGCCCACAAATGGGCAATTTGTGCCACAACCACTAGCGACTGTAGGACTCGCGCCCTTCGACTCGCCCACCCCTCGCACGGCTCCGGCCACGCGCTGCGGTTCTCCGTCCGCTTGATCCCGTACAGAATCAAGATCGCATACGAACCGGTGCAGGTGAAGGCGTTGAGGATCATGATGTTTTGTCGTCGTGTCCGTCACATGGTTCAGGAATGGATCTCGTTGTGAACTTCTACCATCATCTCTAGAGACGGCTCGGTCCCTGAAAAGTCCAGATTGACCGTTCCCAGCAAATCGCCGCCTATCCACCGTGCAATTTTCTCGCAGACGGTTTGAATCTCAAGCGCGGTCATCAATTCCCCGAAAACGAAAGACACCTCCGCGAGAGTCCGGCCGTCTTTATTGTCCCATATCTTGAGCTCAAGTAATCTGAGCCAGTATTTGTCGCCGAACACACGCTTGAAGAGTTTACGTTTCTTCTCAGCCATCTCTTGTAGTTCCATAACGCCCTACCTCCTGTTCATTCCATTTCTTTGTCATGCACCCCTTCGCCTACAGAAACATCATATTGCGGTTCTCCGTGCGCTTGATCCCGTACAGAATCAAGATCGCATACGATCCAGTGCAGGTGAAGGCGTTCATGATCATGGCATTTCGACCTTCAATCGACTGCTCAGGACACGACCAACCGCCATGCGGACATCATCCGAATTGTAGTCTTCATCCGCCGCCGCCTCAATGTCAGCAGCGACATCATCCAATATCGGATCGGCGACCAGATGAACGTAGTCGTTTCCCACTGCGAACTGCAAGGCCGACACAAGATACGACCTCAAGGACTGGTTTTCAGCGTCAGTCACTTGAACTCTCCCACATTCTCAAACGTCACATTGTCCCACGCCGCAAGAAGATCATCGACCGTGGGATAACCCCAATCGACAATCTCCACCGACGAACCTTCAACATTCAATACGACATACATGCTGTCCGCCCCATCGGCGTCCACCGTCAACGAGCTTCCCTCGCCTTCATACGAATCCAACTTGAGGATGAAATACTTTTTCATTGCGGCACAAGTGTACCATAAACCCATTCATTTCGGCAACCACAAACCAACTGGACTATCCCCAAACTGCAAAACGGCTGGCGAGGCGACCCCGCGCCGAGCTGGCGCGCAGATGCCTGTCGTCATTGGTTTAGCCGCACTGCGGCATTTCCGGGCACGTCTACTGTAGTGCCAGTT